>Ga0209173_100096_pt1 | contig 104396 bp, 88 predicted proteins | sample SynthPrep_16_END_FD_187206 | JGI IMG/M metagenome (GOLD analysis project Ga0209173, IMG submission 187206) | Synthetic microbial communities from Ohio, USA - SynthPrep_16_END_DS12_MetaG (SPAdes) (version 2) | ecosystem: Engineered > Bioreactor > Aerobic > Activated sludge | place: USA: Ohio...
AATGGCTCGGTAAGACGAGCCTGTGCATCAAGTTAATCCGTTAACTTGCACACAGTGTTTGGCAGGACTGAGGTTGCCGGGTGTTGGTCGATCAGCGCTTAAACACTGTGTTTATGTACAGTATTCTTGATTGACTGGATCGTCAACCCTTACGCAGACAAAAATGTGGGAGGGGCTTGCCCCCTCCCACAGTTGCCCTGCTGTGTTCTTTTGGCCGTTACTTGGACACAGGCATCGCAAACTCCGCGCCCTGCTCGATGCTCTCCGACCAGCGCTGCATGATCGATTTCTGCTTGGTGTAGAAGCGCACGCCCTCAGTGCCGTAGGCATGCATGTCGCCAAACAGGCTCTTCTTCCAGCCACCAAACCCGTGCCACGCCATCGGCACCGGAATCGGTACGTTGATGCCGACCATGCCCACTTCGATCCGGCGTGCAAACTCGCGGGCGATGTTGCCGTCGCGGGTGAAGCAGCTGACGCCGTTGCCGAATTCGTGGTCGTTGACCAGCTTGATCGCTTCGCCGAAGTCATTCACGCGCACGCAGGCCAGCACCGGGCCGAAGATTTCTTCGCGGTAGATGCTCATCTCTTTGGTCACATGATCGAACAACGTCGCGCCGAGCCAGAAACCGTTTTCCAGGCCCGCTTCGGTGGGCACGTAGTCACGTCCGTCAAGCAGCAATTGCGCGCCGGCCTGCACGCCTTGTTCGATGTAGCCGCTGATGCGCTCCAGCGCCGCACGGGAAACAATCGGGCCCATCTCGGCTTTCAAATCGCGACCGTCGGTGATGCGCAATTGCTTGGCGCGCTCAGTCAGGGCGGCGATGACTGTGTCACCCACATCGCCCACCAATACCGCCACCGAGATGGCCATACAGCGTTCGCCCGCACTGCCGTAGGCGGCGCCCATCAGGGCGTCGACGGTTTTTTCGATATCGGCGTCGGGCATCACCACCATGTGGTTTTTCGCGCCGCCCAGGCCTTGCACGCGCTTACCGTTGCGTGCGCCGGTCTCGTAGATGTACTGGGCAATCGGCGTGGAGCCGACAAAGCTCACGGCCTTGACGTCCGGGTGTTCGATCAGTGCGTCCACCGATTCCTTGTCGCCCTGCACCACGTTGAACACGCCTTTGGGCAAGCCAGCTTCACGCAGCAGCTCGGCCATGAACAACGACGCGCTCGGGTCGGTCGGGCTTGGCTTGAGGATGAAGGTGTTGCCCGCCGCGATGGCGATTGGGTACATCCACATCGGTACCATCACCGGGAAGTTGAACGGCGTAACACCGGCCACCACGCCCAGCGGCTGGCGCATCGTCCAGTTGTCCATGCCACGGGAGACCTGGTCGGAATGCTCGCCCTTGAGCAGGTTAGGAATGCCGCAGGCAAATTCGAGGATGTCGATGCCACGGTCGACTTCGCCCTGGGCATCGGTGAAGACCTTGCCGTGTTCGGCGACGATGATGCGCGCCAGGTCGTCCTTGCGCTCGCGCAGCAGGTGCAGGTATTCGAACAACACACGGGCGCGGCGGATCGGCGGCGTGTCGGCCCAACCGGCGAAAGCGGCCTGGGCAGCGGCGACCGCCTCGGCAACGGTCTGGCGGCTGGCCAGGGCGACACGGCCGGTTTTTTCGCCGGTGGCCGGATTGTAGACGTCCTGATAGCGATCATCGCGGCTCACGCGCTGATCGTTGATGTAGTGCTCGATTGTCGTTGTCATGGCAGTAGATCCCAGGTGGGTAGCGTTGGGACACACGATAGACTTTCGGTTTGTTCCAAACCAGAGCAGAATCCAGAACTTATTGTCCATAGACGCGAACAATAGACCCATGGAAAAATCCGAGATAGAAGGCCTGTGGACCCATATCCACTGGCTCTCCGTGCTGCAGGAACAAGGCACCTACACCGCCGCTGCCGCGCGCCTTGGCGTGAGCAAGTCGGCCGTCAGCCAGCGTATTTCCGACCTGGAAAAAGCCACCGGCACACGGCTGGTGACGCGAACAACGCGCAGTGTGCGGCTGACCGATGCGGGGCTGTCGTTGACGCGAGAGGTGCGCAGCGCCTATGAACAGATCGCCCGCAGCTTCTCGTCGGTGCGCGACTCGGCCGGGGAGATTCGCGGGCTGGTGCGCCTCACCGCACCCGTGGCGTTCGCCCGTCAGCAACTGGTGCCGCACCTGTCGGAGTTCTTGCAACAGTACCCGCAGGTACGTATTCAACTCGACGTGTCGGACGCCCTGAGTTCATTGGCCGCCGAGGGCTACGACCTGGCCGTGCGCCACGGCTTCCAGGTCCCGGAAACCCATGTGGCCTGGAAACTGTGCGACACCGGCTCGGTGCTGGTCGCCACTCGGGACTACCTGCAACGCCACGGCGAGCCACGCGAGCCCGGTGACTTATCGGCCCACAACTGCCTGTTCTACCCACGCGGCACCGACCAGCCCGCCTGGACCTTCGAACGCGGCAGCAAAAACGTCGAGCGCCTCACCGTGCCCATCGCCGGCAGCTTCGCCACCAATAACAGCGAGGCCTTGCGCGACTCGGCGCTCAACCACCTGGGCATCGCCCTGCTCCCGGACTTCAGCGCCCATGCTGCCCTGGCCAGCGGCACGCTGGTGCAGGTGCTCACCGACTGGACGCTAAAAGGCGCGTTTGCCGATGAGATCTACCTGATCCGCCCTTACTCGCCCCATGTGCCGAAGTCAGTGAGTGCATTGGTCAGCTATTTGAAGGAGAAATTGTCAGGCGGGTTTCGATACACCGGCGGTTAATCACTGCTAGGTGTTGGGGCTGCTTCGCAGCCCAGCGCGGGGCAAGCCCGCTCACTACAACAGCTCTAGCTGGGCATGGGACGGGCGACAGCCTATAAGCACCTGGAGCAACTCAAGGGCTGACCTGCCATTGTGGTTTTGGAAGCTCTTGTGGTGAGCGGGCTTGCCCCGCGCTGGGGTGCGAAGCAGCCCTGATCCAGTCAGCGCATTTTTTCAGACAAACATCACGGCTAGGTTGTGGAGCGGCAGACGATCTACAAGCACCTGAAAGCACTCAAGAACTGACCTCCTATTGAGGTTTCGGAAGCTCTTGTGGTGAGCGGGCTTGCCCCGCGCTGGGGTGCGAAGCGGCCCTGATCCAGTCAGCGCATTTTTTCAGGTAAACATCACGCTAGGTGTTGGGGCTGCTTCGCACCCCAGCGCGGGGCAAGCCCGCTCACTACACCCATCACTTTTTTGCACAACGCTCGGGTATTTTTGGGCGTTCTGCTCTGATTTATGCGTGCCTATACTCGGTCCAGCCTCTCGGCCCAGCCGAGGGGCAGTCCCACAACAATAATTAAGGACACCCACCATGACCCAGCCCTTCCTGGCCGCTCGGGATTTCCTGCTCGCTCACCGCACCGACTACGCCACTGCCGTACGGGATTTCCGTTGGCCGCAACTGGGCGAATTCAACTGGGCCCTGGACTATTTCGACGCCATGGCCGAGGGCAATCCGGCCAATGCGCTGTGGATCGTCGAAGAAGACGGCAGCGAGCAGCGTTACAGCTTCCAGCAGTTGGCCGCGCGCGCTAACCAGGTGGCCAACCACCTGCGCGCCCTCGGCGTGCGGCGTGGTGATCGCGTGCTGTTGATGCTCGGCAATGATGTGGCACTGTGGGAAACCATGCTCGCCGCGTTCAAGCTCGGGGCGGTGGTCATCCCCGCCACGGCCCTGCTGAACGCTGATGACCTGCGCGACCGGATCGAGCGCGGGCAGGTGCGTCACTTGGTGGTCGGCGAGGCGCATGTCAGCAAGTTCGCCGGCCTGGCGGACGGTTGCAGCCGCATCTGCGTGGGTTCGGCGCCTGCCGGCTGGGTCGCGCACAGCGCCGCCTTTGCATACCCCGAACACTTCGAGGCCGAAGGCCGCACCCTGGCCACCGACCCGATGCTGCTGTATTTCACCTCCGGCACCACGTCGAAGCCGAAGATGGTGCTGCACAGCCACCAGAGCTACCCGGTGGGGCACCTGTCGACCATGTACTGGATCGGCCTGCAACCGGGCGACCTGCACCTGAATATCTCGTCGCCGGGCTGGGCCAAGCATGCGTGGAGCTGCCTGTTCGCGCCGTGGAATGCCGGCGCGTGCATCTTTATCCATAACGTCGCGCGTTTCAGCGCACCCACCCTGCTCAGCACATTGGAACGCTACGGCGTGACCAGCCTGTGCGCGCCGCCCACGGTGTGGCGCATGTTGATCCAGGAAGACCTGGCCAGCTACAAGCCGCGCCTGAGCCTGCGCGAACTGGTCGGCGCCGGCGAGCCGCTGAACCCGGAAATCATCGAACAGATCCAGCAGGCCTGGGGCTTGCCGCTGCGCGATGGTTTTGGCCAGTCGGAAACCACCGCGCTGGTGGGCAACACCCCTGGCCAGTTGCTCAAGCCCGGTTCCATGGGCCGTCCGTTGCCGGGCTACCAAGTGGCCTTGCTCGATCCCGATGGCAACCCCGGCACTGAGGGCGAAGTCGCCCTGCCCCTGGACGTACGCCCGCTCGGCCTGATGCTGTGCTACGAAGACAGCCCGGAAAAAACCGCCGAGGTCATGCGTGACGGCTACTACCGCACCGGCGATACCGCGCAAATCGACGCCGACGGCTACATCACCTTCGTGGGCCGCGCGGATGATGTGTTCAAGGCTTCCGACTACCGCATCAGCCCTTTCGAACTGGAGAGCGCGCTGATCGAACACCCGGCGGTGATGGAAGTTGCCGTAGTGCCCAGCCCCGATCCATTGCGCCTGGCGGTGCCCAAGGCGTTCCTGATATTGGCCCACGACGCCCCCGGCAGCGCCGAACTCGCCCAGCACATCCTGGCCTTCGCCCGTGAGCATTTGGCGCCTTACAAGCGGGTGCGGCGTATCGAGTTCGTCAGTGAACTGCCCAAGACCATCTCCGGCAAGATCCGCCGGGTGGAACTGCGCCAGATGGAGGTGCTGCGCCGCCAGAGCGATACACGCGGCGAGCAGGAACATTTCGAGGAAGATTTTGGCTGAAAAAAAGCCCGGCGACCTCACAAGGCATCGCCAGGCAACGTGAAGCGACCAGCTTCAGAAACGCGGTTTGACGGTCTTCCAATCCGGTTGGTAACGCTGCATCTGTTTCACGTCATCGCGCTGGCGGATGCCGCAACTCAGGTACTGGTCATGCAGCTTGCCCAGTTGATCATGGTCAAGTTCAAGGCCCAGCCCCGGCGCGCGGGTGAGCGTCACACAGCCATCGACAATCGGCACTTTGCCGCCCTTGATCACCTCCTCGTCCGGTTCCTGCCAGGGGTAATGGGTGTCGCAGGCGTAATCGAGGTTGGGGACCGACGCGGCCACATGCGCCATCGCCATCAGGCTGATGCCCAAGTGTGAGTTGGAGTGCATCGACACGCCCAGGCCGAAGGTCTGGCACATTTTCGCCAACGCTTGAGTGTCGCGCAGGCCACCCCAGTAGTGATGGTCGGCGAGTACGATCTGCACGCTGTCCTGGGCCACGCTGCGGCGGAACTCGTCAAAGTCGGTGACCACCATATTGGTCGCCAGGGGCAAGCCCGTACGTGTGTGCAGTTCGGCCATGCCCCCCAGGCCTGGGGTCGGGTCTTCGTAATACTGCAGGTCATCGCCGAGCAGTTCAGCCATGCGAATCGAGGTCTGCAGCGACCAGTTGCCATTCGGGTCAATGCGCAGCGGCACACCGGGGAAAGCCTTTTTAACCGCCTTGATGCAGCGCACTTCATGTTCCGGCTCCAGGGCTCCGGCCTTGAGCTTGATGCTTTTGAAGCCATAGGCTTCGATCATCCGCCGGGCCTGGGCGACGATCTGCTCTTCGTTGAGCGCTTCGCCCCAGCTATCGGGCTTGTAGGGCGAGTCGATATGTTCGGCGTACTTGAAAAACAAGTAGGCACTGAACGGGATCCGGTCGCGGATCGCCCCACCGAGCAAGTCCACCAGCGGCACGTTCAAGGCGTGGGCCTGGAGGTCGAGCAAGGCCACTTCGAACGCCGAATAGGCATTGCTCACCGCCTTGCTGGCATGGGAGCCCGGCGCCAGTTCCGCGCCGCTGAGGCTCGCGGGTTTGTGCGCGGCCACCGTGGCCTGGACGATGGCGCGCAGCCCGTTGAGGTTGAAGGGGTCCAGGCCGATCAGTTGCGGCTGCACCAGCTGCTGGATCGCCAGCGCCGGGGCATCGCCGTAGCTTTCGCCGAGGCCGATGTAGCCGGTGTCGCTCTCGACTTCGATGATCGAGCGCAGTGCGTAGGCTTCGTGGATACCGCTGGCGTTGAGCAACGGTGGGTCGCGAAAGGCGATAGGTGTGACGGTAACGCGGACGATTTTCAAGAGGCGGCTCCCTGTGGGCCTGGACGCAAGGCGTGTGGGTGAGTAGTCGGTGTGGACGTAGGCGGCACTCCGCCGCGCGGTGCGGTACGGGCAAAAAACACCACCACCGCCGCCACCAGCGATGTGGCGGCCAGGCCATACAGCCCGCCTTCGATGGAGCCGGTGGTCTGCTCCAGCAAACCGAAGGTGGTGGGTGCGACGAAGCCGCCCAGGTTGCCGACCGAATTGATCAAGGCAATCACCGCCGCCGCGATCCGCGCATCCAGGTAACCCTGGGGGATCGGCCAGAACAAGGCAGAGGCGGCCTTGAAGCCAATCGCGGCGAAACAGATGGCGATAAAGGCAAACACCGGCCCGCCGGTGGTGGACATGAACATGCCGATGGCGGCGATCACCAGCATCAGCGCAACCCACGCCTGCTGATGTTTCCACTTGCTGGCCAGGGCGGCGAACGCGTACATGGCGACGATGGAAATCAACCACGGAATCGAGTTGAACAGGCCCACTTGGAAGTCGCCCAAATCGCCCATTTTCTTGATCATGCTGGGCAGCCAGAAGGTGGCGCCGTAAATGGTCAGGGCAATGGAAAAGTAGATAAAGCAGAACAGCGCGATCTGTTTGTCCGCCAGCAACTTGAACATCGACGGCCGGGTGGCCTGGGACGCTTCACGGGCCTGCTGTTCAAGGTCGATGGCGCTGACCAGCGCCTGTTTTTCTTCGTCGCTGAGCCACTTCGCTTGATGCGGATGGGATTGCAGCCAGAACCACACAAACCCGCAGAGCAGGATGGAAGCAAAGCCCTCAATCAGGAACATCCACTGCCAGCCATGCAGGCTCAAGCCGTTGACGTGCAGCAGCGCCCCCGACACCGGCCCGGAAATCACCGAGGCAATCGCCGAACCACTGAGGAAAATCGCCATCGCCTTGCCACGCTCGGCCGCCGGCAGCCATTGGGTGAAGTAGTAGATGATGCCGGGGAAAAATCCGGCTTCGGCAGCGCCAAGGACAAAGCGCAGGATATAGAAACTGGTTTCACCTTTGACGAAGGCCATGGCCATCGCAGCCGTGCCCCAGGTGAACATGATGCGCGTCAGCCAGGCCCGTGCGCCGTAGCGCTGCAACAGCAGGTTGGAGGGCACTTCGAAGATCGCGTAGCCAATGAAGAACAACCCGGCACCCAGGCCATAGGCTGCCGCACCAATGCCCAGGTCGGTCTCCAAATGGCTGCGCACAAAGCCGATATTGACCCGGTCGATGTAGTTGACGATGAACATCACCACAAACAACGGCAGGACATGACGCTTGACCTTGGCGGCCGCGCGGGCGAGCACGTTAGGGTCTGGCGGATTCTGGAGGGTATCCAAGGGCAACTCCCACTCATTATTGTTTTAGGGACGCTTGAAGCATGGACGCCAGAGATTGTTCCCGTCTAATCTAACTTGGCATTCGATTGATACCGGGATTAGATCAATGTTCGAGCTGACTCAACTGCGCTGCTTCACCACCGTGGCCACCGAGCTGAATTTTCGGCGCGCGGCCGAACGTCTGAACATGACCCAGCCGCCCCTCAGCCGGCAGATCCAATTGCTCGAGCATCACTTGGGGGTCGAGTTGTTTACCCGCACCACTCGCAGCGTGGCACTCACCGCCGCCGGCCGGGCGTTTTTCATCGAGGCGCAGAACCTGCTGGAGCGCGCCCAGCAGGCGGCCGTCACCGCGCGCCGCTTCGCCGAGGGCGATATCGGTACGGTGAACATCAGCTTCGTCGGCAGTGCGGTGTATGAGTTTTTGCCCAGGGTCATCGCCGAGGCGCGGCTCAAGCAGCCCCACGTCAAGATCGACCTGGCGGAAATGAACACCTACCAGCAATACGAAGCCCTGCGCGCCCGCCGCATCGACCTGGGTATCGTCCGCGCGCCATTGCTGGAGCCGGGGTATGCCACCGAATGCCTGGTGCGCGAACCCTTCGTGCTGGCGGTGCCGAGCAGCCACCGGCTGGCCAATACCGAGACGGTCAGCGTGCACGACCTGGACGCCCAGCCCTTCCTGATGTACGCCCACTCCGCCTACCCGCCGTTCAACGAACTGCTGACCGGCCTGTTGCGCTCGGCCCGCGTTGCGCCGGAGTACGTGCAGTGGCTGGGCTCATCCCTGACCATCCTGGCATTGGTCAACGCCGGCATGGGCCTGGCGCTGGTGCCGCGTTGCGCCAGCAGCGTGGTGTTCAAGAACGTGGTGTTCCGCGATATCGACCTGGGCGAAGGGGCACAGAGCGAGCTGCACTTGATCTGGCGCGAGAACAATGACAACCCGGCGTTCGCGATGTTGCTGGACGGGATTCGCAACGCCGTGCGCGACGGCTGGGCAGACTGACTGCGCACGCCCGACGCCCCGGTGCTGCACGCGTCGGGCAAGGGCAGTCACCGGGTCAACGTCATGCGCGGCAGACAGGTCAACGCGGCGGCGGCTGCACGGCCTCAAACACCAACCCATGGCTGTCACTCACCTGCCAAGGGTTGGCTGCCCCGGTCTGGCTGAATACCACGTGGTCGAAGCGCGAGTCTTTCAACCCGTCAATGCGCGCCTTGGCCGCGCCACTGAACCGCACGCGCTCGAACACCAGGCCCTGATGATAGGCATTGTGCTGGGCGTCGCCCTTGACTTCGATCGCAGCGCCCTGGGCATTCTCGACGCTGACATCACTGACACGGATGTCCTTGAACTGCCCTGCCACCGTCGAGCGTTGGTAGTCGAGCTTGGCGTTCGGGTCGTTGTAATCCAGGGTAAAAATGAACGCCTGCTTGACGGTGTTGCGGATCGCCGAGTCGCGGAATATCACGTTGCGCGCGCCGCCGCCCATGAAGTTGGTGCTCTTCATGCGCAACCCGGCATCGGTGCCGTCGGACACGTTGTCTTCGGCCAGGATGTTCTGGATCCAGGCGCCGGTGTGGCTGCCGGCAACCACCATGCCATGGCCCTTACGGAAGTAGTTATTGAAGATCCACGCATCCTCCTGCGGCCGCTGGTGCACCGCGTCGGCCCCGGTGCCGGCGGCAAAATTGACGCAGTCATCGCCGGTGTCGAAAAAGTTATTGAACACCATCGCGCCCTTGCTGTTGGCGAACTCGATGCCGTCACCGTTGTTGGCGTCATACGTGGTGTGGGTGGTGTTGGCCAGCACCACGTTTTCGGTCTCCAGGTTCATGATGCCGTGGAACGCTGGGTTCAATACGGTAAAGCCACCGTAAAACACGTTTTTCACGTTGCGCAGGGTGATCAGCGAAGAGCGCATCTGCCCGTAGGCGTCCTTGACGTTCATGCCCCGCGCCACCGCTTGCTCCACTTGAGCCTTGGCCAGCAGGCCATCCTGCAGATAGCGCGTGTTGTCGCTCGGCACATAGAACGGCAGGGTTTGCCCGCGCTCGTCGCGTACATCAGCGTTGCGCTTCCAGCCGTTGCCATCGAGGGTGCCCTTGCCGACGATGCGGATGTTCTCGAACGTTTGGTGCTGACGCGGATCGCGCGGCAGTGCGTTGATCAGCGAGGCCGGGCGCACGGTGCTGGAATACGGGTATTGGATGTACCCCGCGAGCGGGTAATCCTCGGCGCGCTCGGAACCCAGCAGGGTCGCGCCGTCGGCGATCTCCAGGGTCATGTTGCTCTTGAGGTAGAGCGCCCCGCTTTTGTAGGTGCCTTTGGGCAGCAACACTTTGCCGCCCACCGTGCAGGCATCAATAGCGCGCTGGATCGCCAGGGTGTCGAGATGAATACCGTCGCCCTTGGCGCCATAGTGCTTCACGTCGAACACCTCCGGGACCGGCGTGGTGCGTTGCAGCACGGCGGCACTGTCGGCCGATTCCTTGCCGCTGCTGTCGACCGAGCGCACGGTAAACCGGTACGGGGTGTCCGGCTTCAGGCCTTGGGCGGTGTAACTGTGAATGCCGATGCGATGGTGAAAGTTCGCCCGGTCCTGTTGGTAGAAATGGTCAATGTAGGGTTTGGCCGGCGACACCTGGTCGTTGTTGGCGTTGGCGCTGCCCAGTAAGGCGCCGTTGGCGTAGACCCGGTAGTCCTTGATGCCGTCGTGCGCGAGGGGTTTTTCCCAGACCAGGATGATCTGCTGGTCGTCATAGGCCAGGGTCGGCACTTGCAGCTTGGACGGTGCCTGCAGCGCCCATGACAGCGGACTGCAACCGAGGGCCGCGATGGCCAGCAGCCAACGGGTCGAGGTTTTTTGCGAGGGTTGATGCGGCATGTTGTTCTCCTTGTTTTTGCCGGTTATCACACCGAGGGCGCTAAGCCTGCCGCCCGGCTTCTTCGAGGTATTGACTGCGATTGACGAAGGTCTCGTGGGGCATTTCCCGCACATCCATGGACAGCGCTTCAACCTGCGGCAGCACTTCGATCAGGGCGCCCAGTGTCGCCGAAGCGAGGCTGCGTTGTTGCTCGGCGCTGCGCCCGGCGAACAGGTACAGCGCCACATGCACGAAGTCATCTTGCGTCGCGCCGCAGCGGTAATGGGTGAAGCCGTTGAGTCGCACTTTGATGTCGCCCGGCTTGAATAGGCCGAAGCTGTCGAGGGCATCGTGCACGGTGGCCAATAGGGTGTGTTCGCCGATGCGCTGGGCCAGGGTGGCAGGGCAATCGATGATGCAATGGGGCATGGTGGATCCTCATGGTGGACTGTGGACGCCGTCGAGCTTCGGCGATGCAAGCGGGGCTCGACAGCGCCCACAGTTGAGCCTCGCAGTGGCTTTACTGGGCGCCGAGGGCCTTGATCAGCACGTCGAGTTGCTCCACTTCTTCAGGCAACAGGTCGGTCAGCGGCGCGCGCACCGGGCCGGCGTCGTGGCCGACCAGGCGTGCGCCGGCCTTGACGATGCTCACGCCGTAGCCTTCACAGCGGTTACGGATGGCCAGGTACGGCAGGAAGAAATCATCGATCAAGCGCCCCACCGTGGCGTGATCGTCGGCAGCGACGGCGTGGTAGAAATCCATGGCGGTTTTCGGGATGAAGTTGAACACCGCCGAGGAGTACACCGGCACGCCGAGGGCCTTGTAGGCCGCCGCGTAGACTTCGGCGGTCGGCAGCCCACCGAGGAAGGTCAGGCGATCACCCAGGCGGCGACGGATCGACACCATCGACTCGACCTCGCCAATACCATCCTTGAAGCCGATCAGGTTAGGGCAGCGCTCGGCCAATTGCTCCAGGCTGTCGGCGTTGAGGCGGCACAGGTTGCGGTTGTACACCACTACGCCGAAATCCACCGAGTTGCACACCTGCTCAACGTGGGCCACCAAGCCTTTCTGGCTGGCTTCGGTCAGGTAGTGGGGCATCAGCAGAATCCCGGCGGCGCCCAGGCGCTCAGCTTCCTGGGCATAGGCGATGGCCTGGCGGGTAGGGCCCCCTGCCCCGGCAAGGATCGGCACCTGGCCTTTGCAGGTGTCGACGGCCGTCTTGATGATCTGTGTGTATTCCTTGGCTTCCAGGGAGAAAAATTCCCCGGTGCCGCCGGCGGCGAACAGCGCGCTGGCGCCGTACGGCGCCAGCCATTCCAGGCGGCGGGCATAGGTGTCGGCGCGGAAGTCACCGGCCGCGTCAAAGTCAGTAACAGGGAACGACAGCAAGCCGGAAGACAGGACTGTTTTTAGTTCTTGTGGCGTCATGGTTCGCAAACCTCAGATCGAAAATGAAGGGATACCTTAAGAGGTACGTCATCGTACAACTATATAAATACTTAAGCCAACGAGATATTTCACCTAACGGGAATTTGCGGCAATCCTCAATAAAACATACCAATTAATGCTGGGCGCACAGAAGTACGCCCCGCAACTTAATGATCATGTTGTACGATGACTTTGCCTTTATTAGCTGGCTTGACGCCGCTCGGACGCCTGACTGAAGTCTCGACTGGCCTGCACCAGCATCCGCGTATAGTCGTGTGCCGCCAGGTCCTGGCTCAGGCCCTGACTGTCGAGGAGTTCGACAATCCGCCCCTGCTGCATCACCGCTACGCGGTCGCAGAGGTGCGTCACCACCCCCAGGTCGTGCGTCACCATCAGGTAGGTCAGCTTCTCCTGCGCGCGCAGGTCGGTGAGCAGGTTGAGGATTTCGGCTTGCACGGAAACGTCCAAGGCCGAGGTCGGCTCATCCAGCAACAACACGCGAGGCTCAAGGATCAGCGCCCTGGCGATGGCCACGCGCTGACGCTGGCCGCCGGACAATTGATGCGGGTAACGGAAGCGGAAGCTGTCATTCAGGCCGACCTTGCGCAGGATCTCGTCGATCCGGTCGTCCTTGTCCCCTACCCCATGGATAATCAACGGCTCACGCAAGGCGGTATCGATGGTGTGCCGCGGGTGCAAGGAGCCGTAGGGGTCCTGGAAGACCATCTGCACTTTGCGAAAATGCGCCTTGGGAATCTTGTGTTGCAGCGGTGCGCCGGCAATGCTCAGCTCACCGCTCCACTGCCGGTATTGCCCGGCCAGGCAGCGCAGCACGGTGGTCTTGCCCGAACCGGACTCCCCCACCAGGCCAAAGGATTCGCCGTCGGCAACACTGAGGCTGACATCGTGCAGCACGTGATTGAGACTCGCGCCGGTGCCGAAACTCAGGTTGAGCGCGTGGGCTTGGATCATGGGCATGGTCAGGTTCCTCAGTGGGTCAGCCAAAGCGGGTCGCGCTGGAGCACCGGCAGGTGCACGCGGCGGTTGTCCATGCTTGGCAATGCGGCCAGCAGGCCACGGGTGTAGGGATGTTCGGCGTATTGCAGGTCGCACGCCGCCAGGGATTCCACCACGCGTCCGGCGTACATCACCAGCACGCGGTCGCAGTAGTTGCGGACCAGGTTGAGGTCGTGGCTGACGAAGATCAGGCCCATCTGCTGCTGCTCCACCAACTCCTCCAGCACGCTGAGCACTTGCTGGCGCACCGAGACGTCGAGGGCCGAGGTGGGTTCATCGGCAATGATCACCTCCGGGCGGGTGATGACCATCATCGCGATCATGATGCGCTGCCCCATGCCGCCCGAGACTTCGTGGGGGTACAGGTTGTAGACCCGCTTCGGATCGCGGATATGCACCTGTTCCAGCATCTGCATGACCCGCTCACGGGCCTCGCTGCGGCTGGCCTTGTGGTGGGCCAGGTAGGCTTCGGCGATCTGGTCGCCCACCTTGACCACCGGGTTCAACGAATACTTGGGGTCTTGCATGATCATCGAGATGCGCTGGCCGCGAATCTTCTGCATGGCTTTTTCGCTGGCCGAGAGCAGGTCGACCTCACCAAACGCCATGGCCTTGGCGCTGATCCTCGCGCTCGGCGGGTGCAGCTTGAGCAGGCTGCGGCCGACCGTGGATTTGCCCGAACCGGACTCGCCGACGATCGCCAGCTTTTCGCGGCCCAGGGCAAACGACACATCGCGCACGGCATGGGTTTCTTTCTGGCCGTTGAAGAAGCGCACGTTGAGCCCTTCGACGTTCAATTTGATGGCGGACATAGGTGTGGCTCCGTTATTCGCTACGCGGATCAAGAATGTCCCGCAGGCCGTCGCCCAACAGGTTGAATGCCAGGCTGACCAACATGATCGCCGCCCCCGGCACGGCGACCAGCCACCAGCACTCGAGCATGTAGCGGCGCCCGGTGGAAATCATCGCGCCCCACTCCGGCAGCGGCGCCTGCGCGCCCAGGCCGAGGAAGCCCAGGGCTGCCGCCGTGAGGATGATCCCGGCCATGTTCATGGTCAGGCGGATGATCACCGACGACAGGCACATCGGCACGATATGGCGCAGGATAATCCGCGCCGGCGACGCCCCTTGCAGCTCCACGGCCACAACGAAATCGGCATTGCGCAGTGACAGGGTTTCCGCCCGCGCCAGGCGTGCGATGGGCGGCCAGGAGGTCAACGCAATCGCCACCACGGCGTGTTCCAGGCCAGGGCCTAGAGCGGCGATAAACGCCAGGGCCAACACCAGGCTGGGGAAGGAAATGAAGATGTCGGTCAGGCGCATGAACACCGTATCCACGGCGCCGCCGAAGTACCCCGACACGGTGCCGATAAACAGGCCGATGGGGCCGACGATCACCGTTACCAACGCAATGATGTACAAGGTGATGCGCGAGCCGTAGACCAGCCGGCTGAAAATGTCCCGGCCATATTCATCGGTGCCGAACCAATGTGCTGCGCCCGGCGCCTGCAAGGCGTTGGCGAGGTTCTGCGCGACCGGATCATGCGTAGCGATCCACGGCGCGAACGCCGCCACCACGATCAGCAGCAACGCCACCAGCAGGCCGGCCAGGGTCATGGGGTTACGCAACAGGTGGCGCAAAATCCGCACGCCGCTCTTGCACAAGGCATCGAAGCTGGAGCCGGGCGTACGCTCGGCCCGCCGCTTCAGGGTGGAATCAATTGAAGACAGGTTGGCATTCATCAGCATGTTCTCTGTGTGAATTCAGGAGTGCCGGGCGTACCCGGCCCGACTCAGCGCGCCTTGTAGACACCCAGGTAGCGGGTGGCCTCGGCGTCGTCACCGCTGAAGCCCTTGACGTCGGCGGCGCTGACCACGGTGTCGGTCATTTGCGAGATCATCAGGATCGGCCCGACCTGTTGGTCATAGAGGGTCTGCGCCTGGTGATACAGGCTGATGCGCTGCGCCGCGTCACGCGTCACGCCGGCCTTGTCGATCAGGCTGTTGAGCGGCGGGCTGAAGAACGAGGCGCGCCAGCCCTGGAAGTTGGGCAAACCGGCGTCGTCACTGTTGTTGGGGTTATAGGCAAACGTGCGCAGGCTGAAATACGGATGGGGATAACGCTCAGCCCCACGCGCCACAATGATCTCGAAATTGCGCGCACGCATCGCGCCGTAGACCTGGTTGCCGGTGCCGGTGACGATGCTCGCCTTGATCCCGCCTTCGGCCAATGTCGCTTGCAGGCGCGCGGCGATATCAATGAACGGCGGCTCCGACAGCGTGCGGATAGTGGTCGTGAACCCCTCGGGATACCCCGCCTCGGCAAGCAGCTTTTTCGCCTTCGGCACATTCATGTGATAGCCCGGATCCGGCAAACGCGCCGCCAACCCCAACTGCATCGGCTGCTGATTGAGCGTGCCGTAATACGGCATCACCTGCTCATCCAGGCCCTTGTAGTCGATCAAGTTGCGCACCGCTTCACGTACCTGGGGCTTGGCGAACTCGGGTTGCTTCATGCTCATGGCGACGTAGTACATCGTGCCGCGCGGCAATGACTGCACCTGGATCTTATCCGAGCCGTCGATGGCGCGAATGTCCGGCGCGGCCATGCCATACGCCAGGTCGAGGTCGCCGCGCTCAAGCATCAGGCGCAACGACTGGGACTCGGTCATATGCCGCACCACCACGCGCTTGAGCTTGGCCGCGCCGCCCCAATAGCCGTCGAACCGGGTCAGCAACAGCGAGTCGTTGGCGCTCCATTTGGTCAGCACGAAGGGGCCGCTGCCCGCCTCGTTGGTCACCAGCCAACCGGCCCCCAGGTCACCGTTTTTCTCGTGAGCCAGGGCGGTCTTGCGGTCCACCACCACGGCGCTCGGCGAGATGGCCAACGAGTCCACCAGCAGCAGCGGGTCCATGGTCTGCGGCAGGTCGATGACCAGCGTATGGGCATCCGTGGCGCGGATCAGCGACTGAATATTCTCAACGCTGTAGCCGTAGGCTTTCCAGGTGGTGGCCAGGCCGAAATTGAGTTTCATCACCCGGTACAGCGACCAGGCCACATCCTCGGCAGTCAGCGGGTTGCCGGAGTGGAACTTCACGTCCTGGCGCAGATGAAAGGTCACTTGCTTGCCGTCTTCACTGATGTCCCAGCGCTCGGCCAGTTGCGGCAGGTGCTTTTCCGGGTTGCCCTGGTCGCGCTTGATCAGTGTGTCGTAGAGGTTGGCGTTGACCCCGGAGGCGTCGAGGCCGGGCGCGTTGGCCGGGTCGATGGAGAACAGGTTGACCATGCTCATGCCCACGATCAGTTGATCGGCCGGGGTCTTGGCCTGGGCCAGCGTCATCGGGCCCAGCGCCAGTGCGGCCGCCAGCAGGCTCAGGCGCAGTGTTGAAAATGCAGTCGTCATTGAAAGAATCCTTCTTTTTATAGTTTTATCGGTACTGCGAAGCGCTTAACGGGTGCGCGGGTCGAACACTTTGTAGAGGGCATCGCTGATCAGGTTGAGCGCGACAAAGATCAAGCCGATCACCAGCACGCACCCCATCACCGCGTTCATGTCCCCCAGCATCAGGCTGCTGGTGAGGTACTGGCCAAAACCGGGCCAGGCAAACACGGTCTCGATCAGCACGGCGCCTTCGAGCAGCGAGCCGTAGGCCAGGGCCACCACCGTCAGCAATTGCACGAGGATGTTGCGAAAAGCGTGGCCCCACACCACCTGGCGCCGGGACAAGCCTTTGACGCGAGCGGTGATGATGTACTCCTGGGACAGCTGCTCCAGCATGAAGCTGCGGGTCATGCGGCTGATGTAAGCGACCGAATTCAGCCCCAGGATCAGCGCCGGCAGCACGATATGGCGCAAGGCGCTGGTAAAGGCCTCCCAGTCGCGGGCGAGCGCCGTGTCGATCAGCAACAGGCCGGTCACGTCGGGCACCATGCCGTCGTACGCCAGGTCGATGCGCCCTGCCCCGCCGGCCCAACCGAGCCAGGCGTAGAACACCAGCAAGCCCATCATGCCCAGCCAGAAAATCGGCGTGGAATAGCCGAACAAGGTGATGACCCGCGCCACATGATCGCCCATGCGCCCCTGGTTACTGGCGGCACACACGCCCAGCGGCAGGCCGATGACGATGCCGAACAGGATCGCCAGGGTCGCCAGTTCGATGGTCGCGGGGAACACCCGGCGGATGTCATCCAGTACCGGGTGGCCGGTCAACAGTGCGTTGCCGAAGTTACCGTGCAACAGGTCGTTGAGGTACAGGCCGAACTGAGTCCAGATCGGCTTATCCAGCCCCATGGCCCGGTACACCTGGTCGTAGGTGGAGCTGTCGGCGTCCGGCCCGACCACGGCCAGCACGGGGTCGAGCGGCATGACCCGGCCGATGATGAACGTCAGCGCCAGCAGGCCGAGCAAGGTCACCAGGACCGTACCGGCACGCCGGGCTGTGTTGGACGCGCGAACGCCCATTACCGAGGCAGTCATAACAAACATGGGAAGCTCCTGTGCAGTCGGCATCCGAGGATGCGCGGCCTTAGCGCGTCTTGTAGACGTCCTTGTAGCGGGTAGTGGCGGCCGTGTGCCCCTGGAAATCCGTCACGTCGCTGTAGACCAGCACGGTGTCGGTCATCTGGGATACCGGCAGGATCGCGCCCACTTGCTCGTCGAGCAGTTGCTGGACCCGCCGGTACTGGGCCAGTTGCTTGGCGCCATCGGGCTCGACCTCGGCACGTTCGATCAACTGGTTCAACTCGGGGCTGTAGAACGAGGTGCGCCAGCCTTGGAAGTTGCTTAATTTGGCTTCGTCACGGTTGTCCGGGTTGTACACCAGGGTACGCAAGCTGGAATGCGGGTGGCGCTCCGCCCCGCCGCCGCCGCGGCCGACGATGATGTCGAAGCTGCGCTCACGCATCGCGCCGTAGATTTGGTTGCCGGTGCCGGTGATGATGCTGGCTTCGATCCCGGCTTGGGCCAAGGTCGATTGCAGATTGGAAGCGATATTGATGAACGGCGGCTCGGCCAGCACGCGAATAGTGGTCTTGAAACCATTGGGGTAGCCGGCTTGCGCCAGGAGCGCCTTGGCTTCCTCGACGTTCAGGCGATAGCCCGGGTCCGGCAGGCGCGCCGCCAGGCCCAGCGGCAGTGGGCGCTGGTTGATCAGGCCGTAGTGCGGCATCACCGTCTGGTTGATGCCCTGGTAATCGATCAGCGAACGCACGGCTTTGCGCACGCGGGCGTCGGCGAACATCGGCTGCTTCACGCTCAACGCCACGTAATACAAGGTGCCGCGCTGCAGGGTCTGGGTGCGTACCTTGGGGTTACCCTGCAAGGCCTGGATATCGGGTGCGGACATGCCTTTGGCGATGTCCAGGTCGCCGCGCTCGATCATCAGGCGCAACGACTGGGACTCGGTCATGTTGCGCATGACGATCCGCTTGAGTTTGGCCGGGCCACCCCAGTAGCCGTCGAAACGGGTCATCAGGATCACGTCGTTGGCGCGCCAGTCGTTGAGCACGAACGCGCCGCTGCCGGCCGCGTGGGTGACCAGCCAGGCGGCGCCCATGTCGTTGTTTTTCTGGTGTTCGAGCACGGTTTTACGGTCGAGGATAAACGCACTGGGCGACGTCGCCAGGGTGTTGAGCACCAGCTGCGGGTCGGTCGGGCGTGGCAGTTCGATCACGAAGGTGTTGGGGTCGGTGGCGCGCATGTAGCGCTCGACATTGTCGGCGCTGAAGCCATAGGCCTTCCAGGTGGAAGCCAGCGCCAGGTTCAGCTTGAGCACCCGCTGCAATGACCAAGCGACATCATCGGCACTCAGCGGGTTGCCGGATTGGAATTTCACATCGGTGCGCAGGTTAAAGGTGAGGGTCTTGCGGTCATCGCTGACCTGCCAACGCTCGGCCAGTGCCGGCACCAATTGGTCGGGCCTGGCCACGTCCTGCACCAGCAACATGTCATAGAGATTGGCATTGATCTCCGACACATCCAGCCCGGTGGCCGCGGCCGGATCCAGCGACAGCAGATTGATCATGCTCATGCCGACGATCAACTGATCAGCCGGGGTCTTGGCCTGCACCACAGGGACTGCGCCAACCACCAGGGTCGCCGCCAGCACCCGCGCCCACAGCGAAGGAAGAATGCTCATAGTAAAACGCCTTTCTTATATTTATAGGGCTCGTGGGTGTCCCGGCCGTGGCCGGGAGACCTCAGTTCACATCAAAAGCGGTTAAGCGTGTTGGCCTCGACAAATTCGAAATCAATGTCTTCGCCCAGGCCCGGCAAATCGGACAGGTGCACAAACCCATCGCTGTCCATCGGGTCGACCAGGCGCTTGAGGTAGGCCGGTACTTCGTCGTAATCCAAATACGGGTGCAGCAACCCACGCTCGTACCAGGTGCAGTTTTTGATCGCACCGACCACGGCCAGGTTGGCCGCGCCATTGCCGTGAATTTCACAATCCATCCCGAACGATTCGGCCATGTGCGCCACCTTCAGGCACGGGCCGATACCGCCGACGCCGGCGACCCCGGCACGCAGGATGTCGCACACATCATTCTTCACCCAGCTGGCGCGGCTCAAGTGTTTGCCGGCCAGGGTTTCCGGGCCCAGTACCGGGATGTCCAACTGGCCCGCCAACCAGGCATAGGATTCGGCGGAGTCTTCCATCATCGGTTCTTCGAACCAGGCGAAATCGAGCTTCTGCAGCTCGCGGCCGATATACAGGGCGTCGGTTCGGTTGTACCAGTGATAGCCGTCGAGCATCAGCGCGATATCCGGACCCACCGCCTCGCGCACCGCCGCGCAGGCTTTGACGTCAATGCGCGGGCTCGGGGCAAAGGACACAGGCGGCATCCAGGTGTGCAACTTGATCGCCTTATAACCGCGCTTGACCAGGGTCTCGGCAAACCGCCCATAGTCGTCGGGCGTGGCCAGGCCACCGGGCAATTCATCCCCGCACATGGTCGAGCCGTAGGCCGGAACCTTGTCACGAAAACCGCCGATCAGTTTGTGCACCGGCACGCCCAGCTTGCGCCCGGCCCAATCCCACAAGGCCTGCTCCACCAAGGCCAGCGCGCGGTCGGTCAACTGGCTGGCACTGCCGCGCTGCCAGTGTGCGAGGTCGTGCCAGATTTTTTCTCGATCAAAAGCGTTCTGCCCGACCAGCACCTTGCGCACAAACCCATCGAGCACATAAGGGCGGATCAATTCCGGCGGCCCGAACGCGTAACCCTCGGTACCCTCCTCGGTCTGGATACGCAACAGGGCCATCTTGGCCTGGGCGACTTCGCCGGGATGGGCGTGGCCGGCACTGTCTACTGCGCGGCGAGCCGGGTAGGAAAACACCTGGACGTTGACTGCGGTAATTCTCATGGACGTCTTTAGCCTTCTTATTGAATTTGTGACAGGAGCGTCGCCTGCTGAGAATGATCATATGTCATCGTACAACATTTGAAAAGCCAACCACTCCGCGCCGCAAATCTCACTAAAACCCCCGAAACCCCTCGCTTTTAAAGACAACTCAAAATAACAAGACACGAGAATAACCCAGTATTCATTGCGCATATTTGTAACCAAGTGTTTCAAAACGACCGATAACACGTAGACCACTGCATAGTCATACGATAACGTATGTCTGCGCGCAAAACGTAACAGGTTCGTAACAACTGCCGGCGTCAGGCCGGTAGAACATTCCAACAAAAACAATAAAAGAAGACCGTATGAACACCACCCTACGCACGCTTTTGACTGTCACTGCGCTCGGCCTGCCCTTCTGTGTCAACGCCGACTCCGCCAACATCAACTACCGCCATCAGTTCACCGAAGACGACAGCGCCCACGCTGACCGGATCAAACTCGGCTACCGCATGGACAGCGGCCTGGGATTCGAGGGGGAGTTGAAATACCGCACGGCTGGCGATCGTGAAGACGTCGCCTACGACAACATGATCAACAACGGCCACGAGTTCACGGTGAGCTACAACTACAAGCTCAGCCCGCAATCGACCCTGACCCCGGCGTTCCAAATGGACAGTTCGAAGGACTCGACAACCTACAAGTTCGGCCTCAAGTACAACTACAAGATCAACGACGCGTTCTACGTCGCCACGCGCTATCGACTGGACGCAAAGAAGCTCGACCGCGACCAGATCAACGAGGACATGCCGGATCGCGCCAAGGACAACCAGCACACCAATCGCTTCGAAGGCTGGCTGGGCTATACCCCGGCCAGCAAGTGGGCCTTTGAATACCAGTACATCTATTTCAAGACCGACTACATCCGCTACGACAACAAGAAGAGCGATTACGAACAGAACATGATCGTCAAATACAAACTGACCAAAGAGTGGGCCCCGTTCATGGAAATCGGGGACGTGAAGGTCAACGCCACCAGCGAAGACCGCCAGGCCCGCTGGCGCCTGGGGGTGCAGTACAACTTCATGTAACGCCTATTGGCACTGCAGTCGCGAGTTCGCTGTGGCGGGCTCGCGCCTACACCTCGACAAGGAAGATTCAACGTGACCACAACCAAACCCTTCAACCGCATTCTGTTGACCGGCGCCGCCGGCGGCCTGGGGCAAATCCTGCGGGAAACCCTGCAAGCCCACGCGCATATCGTGCGCGCCTCCGACATCAGCCCCCTGACACCCAGCGCCGGCGCCCATGACGAAGTCGTGCACTGCGACCTGGCCGACAAAAAGGCCGTGCACGCCCTGGTCGAGGACGTGGATGCCATCGTGCACATGGGTGGGATTTCCGTTGAGCGGACGTTCGAAGCGATTCTCGACGCCAATATCCGCGGCACCTTTCATCTTTATGAAGCGGCGCGCAAACACGGGATCAAGCGCGTGGTGTTCGCCAGCTCCAATCACGTCACCGGTTTTCACACACAGGACCAACCCCTGGATGCCCACAGCGAGCGACGCCCGGATGGCTATTACGCCTTGTCCAAGGCCTACGGCGAAGACTTGGCGAGCTTTTACTTCCAGCGTTATGGCATTGAAACGGTCAGTTTGCGCATCGGCTCTTCATTCGCGCAGCCGCGCAACCGACGGATGCTGTCGACCTGGCTGAGCTACCGCGACCTGGACCACTTGATTGAGCGCGCCCTGCTCGCGCGTGATGTGGGGCACACCGTGGTCTACGGCGTTTCCGCCAACCGCACGACCTGGTGGGACAACCGCCACGCAGCGCACCTGGGCTTTAACCCGCAGGACAGTTCGGAGGCGTTTCGCGACACCGTCGAGCGCCAGCCGGAGCCTGGCGAGAACGATCCCGACCGGCTGCTTCAGGGCGGCGCGTTCACCGCAGCCGGGCCGTTCGACACCGATTGAGCGGCGCTGGCCGCCGCATAAGACCGGCGCATCCGCTCACGGCTGTTGGACAAGTGCAAGCGCATGGCCGCGCGCGCTGCGTCAGAGTCGCCGCGCGCAATGGCCTGGTAGATCGCCTCGTGCTCGCGGCTCAAACGTTCTACATAGGGTTCTTTGTCGTTGTTGGCCTGGCGCGTGGAGTGCATGCGCGCACGGGGAATAATGCTCACCTCAAGGTGCAGCATGATGTCGGTGAAGTAGCGGTTGCCGGTGGCGAGGGCGATCTGCTGGTGAAACTGAAAGTCTGCGGCCACCGCATACTCGGCACTGATGGCACTGGATTGGAGAATATCCAGCGAGTCACGCATCAACTGCAACTGCTCAGGGGTGCGCCGGTGGCTGGCCAGGCCGGCGGCCTCCACTTCCAGGCTGATGCGCAGCTCCAGCACCGCCAGTACATCCTCCAACGTGACAATGCTGGCCGGGTCGATACGAAAACCACTCGCGCTCGGGATGTCACACACAAACGTCCCGACGCCATGCCGGGTTTCCACCAGCCCCGCCGCCTGCAGGCGCGAAATCGCCTCGCGGACCACCGTGCGGCTGACGCCATGCTCCTGCATGACCTGCGACTCGGTCGGCAGTTTGGTCGCACACGCCAACTCGCCGGCGTGGATGCGCCGAGATAACTCGGCCACCAGGTCCTCGGCCATGCTGCGGTGCTTTCGACGTGCACTGGGTTGGACGTTCGGGTAGTCCATCGGGCGCGTTATTCTCGGTTTGCGAATGAGCCCTCATCATAGCTCAAGCAGTTGTACGACAACATAGCGCCTTGTACAGGCCTATCGGCGGGCTGAGCCACCGATATCGGGAGCAAGCGCCCTCGCCCAAGGTTTCCTGCATGGAGGTGGTCGCACGGTCCGAACCGGTTTGCAGGTTGCTGATCATCCGCTGGATGCTTCCGGTGGATTCCTACGTCTTCTGGGCCAGCACCCGCACCTCGGACGCTACCACCGCGAAGCCACGCATGGTTCACATTGACGCCTGCACCCCAAAATAGCGGCATGATGATATCACTCGTAAAAACGAGTCGACCTTGTCCCGCAGCGGCTCATGGGCGCCAATCGGCGTTGTACTGACCTAGATCAACAGTCGGTCAGAAACAGCGCAGCCGATCCATACGCTTAAGGCATCGCTCAATCCTCTTGAATACTTGCCTAATCCTCCGACTTATCGGATTTCGGATAGATAGCCCTTGTGCGCTGGTCTAGAGTTCGACAATGAGCGGCCGCCGCACTCTCACTACTAAAAATGGCCGCCTCCACCGATGATGAGCAGGTGAGCCATGGAATTACGCATCAACCAAAAAACCTATCAGGTCGACGCCGACGCCGACACGCCCCTGCTGTGGGTGATCCGTGATGACCTGGGGCTGACCGGCACCAAATACGGCTGCGGCCTGGCCCAATGCGGCGCCTGTTCGGTGCTGGTGGACGGTAATGTCGTGCGCAGTTGCGTCACGCCGGTAGCCGGGGTGGTCGGACGCGAAGTCACCACCATCGAAGCCATTGAAACCGATGACGTGGGCAAGCGCGTGGTCGCGGCCTGGGTCGAGCACCAGGTGGCGCAATGTGGTTACTGCCAGTCCGGGCAGGTGATGGCCGCCACCGCGCTGCTCAAGCACACCCCTGCGCCCAGTAAGGCGCAGATCGACGCCGCAATGATCAACCTGTGCCGCTGCGGCACGTATAACGCCATTCACACGGCCGTCGACGAGTTGGCCAAGCAGGAGGGCGTCTGATGAACACGCGCCCTGAACTGCTCGACCTGTTATCCGGTGAACCCGTCAACCTGTCGCGCCGCCGCTTTCTGGCGAGTACTGCCGTGGGTGCGCTGGTCATCGGTTTTGGCTTGCCACTCGGCTCGGCCAGGGTGCAGGCCGCCGCCACCGTAGAACGTGGCACCCAAGTGCCGGCGTTCCTGGAAATCCGCCCGGACGGCAGCGTGCGCCTGCTCAGCCCCTTCATGGAAGGCGGGCAAGGCACGCACACCGCCATGGCACAGATTGTCGGCGAAGAACTGGACGCCGATCCCGCCACCTTCGTGGTCGAGGCCGCTCCGCCCGGCGAAGCTTATGTGGTGATGGAAAACGGCATGCGCATTACCGGCGGCAGCATGTCGGTGCGCATGAGCTACCCGACCATGCGCCGCCTGGGCGCCCTCGCCCGCGCGATGTTGCTGCAGGCCGGGGCCGAGCAGCTCGGTGTACCGCTGGCCGAACTGACCACCCAGCCGGGCCGGGTGGTACACGCCGCGTCCGGCCGCTCGCTGGGCTACGGTGAGTTGGCCGGTCGCGCCCTCGACATGCCGGTACCCGACCCGGCCAGCATCACCCTGCGCGACCCGAGCCAGTTCCGCTGGATCGGCAAGCCGGTCAAGCGCCTGGACGCCTATGACAAATCCACCGGCAAGGCGCTGTACAGCATCGACCTGAAGGTCGACGGCATGCTCCACGCTGCCGTGCAACACGCGCCACGCCTGGGCATGACCGTGGGCGGCGTGCGTAACCAGGCGCAGGTCGAAGCCATGAAAGGCGTGCACTCGGTGCATGTACTGCCCGGCGCAGTGGCCGTGGTCGCTGAACGCTGGTGGCACGCCAAGCGTGCCGTGGAAGCGATCCAGGCCGACTGGCAGGAAGCGGCGTCCGACTCGACCGTGCGCGTGATGCCGGCGGACTTTTCCAGCGATGGCTTCCGCGATTTTCTCGCCGCCCAACAAGGCCCGGCCCGCGACGACGAAAACGAAGGCGACGTAGCCGCCGCCTTGGCAGGCGCCAAGACCACAGTCGACGCCACCTACCACAACCAATACCTCAACCACGCCCAGCTGGAGCCGCCATCGGCCCTCGCACGCTACAACGCCGACGGCACGCTGGATATCTGGCTGCCCAACCAGGCGCCGGACATGTTCCGTGCCGACATCGCCAAGCGCGCCGGTCTCGACGTGGCGAAAATCAACCTGCATTCGCCCCTGCTGGGTGGCTTTTTCGGCCGGCATTTCCTGTATGACTCGGCCAACCCGTATCCGCAGGCCATCGCGCTGGCCAAGGCGGTGGGCCGTCCGGTCAAGGTGATCTGGAGCCGCGAGGAAGAGTTCCTGCGTGATGTGCTGCGCCCGGTCGCGGTGGTCAAGTTCCGCGCCGCGCTGGATGACAAAGGCCTGCCGGTGGCCATTGAAGCCGTGAGCGCCACCGAAGGCCCGACCGAAGCCATCGCCGGCAAACAGGGCGAAAAGCTCGACCCCACCGCCCTTGAAGGCTTGTCGGGCAAGGCGTACGCCATCCCCAACAAACGCATCGCACAGATCTACGTCAAAGGCCCGGCGATGCTCGGCTACTGGCGTTCGGTGGGCAATTCGCTGAATGACTTCTTCTATGAAGCGTTCCTCGATGAACTGGCAGATAAAGGCGGGCACGACCCCTATGAGTTGCGCCTGCACCTGCTGCGCGACAACCCACGGCTGACCACCCTGCTGCAAGCGGCGGGCGAATTGTCCGGTGGCTGGAAACGAGGCCCCTTCACCGCCGAGGACGGCAGCCGACGTGCGCGTGGCGTGGCCATGGCTTCGCCGTTCGGCTCCCACGCGGCAGTGATCGCGGAAGTGTCGATCGAAAACGGCCAGGTCAAGGTGCACGATATCTGGCAGGCCATCGACCCCGGCAGCATCGTCAACCCGGCAATCGTCGAAGCGCAGGTGAATGGCGCGGTGGCCTTGGGCTTATCCCAGACCTTGCTCGAAGAAGCGGTGTACGTGAACGGCCTGCCACGGGCGCGCAACTACGACCTCTACCCGATCCTGCCCCCATCGCGCATGGCGCGGGTGCACGTACGGGTTGTCGAAAGTGGCGAAAAGATGGGCGGCATCGGTGAACCGCCGCTGCCCGCCGTCGCGCCTGCGGTGGCCAATGCGGTGGCGCAACTGACCGGCCAGCGTATTCGCAGCCTGCCCATGAGCCGACACACCTTCAGCTGACTTTCAGGAAACGCCCATGAACACCCGTCGATTCGCAAGAACCGCAGGCTGGCTGGCGCTGCCCTGCCTGGTCGCGGCAGGCCTGCTGGCCTGGTATGTCACCCGTGAGCCTGCTACACCGTTTGAAAAGGAACAGGCCGCCGCCTTCGAGCCCGCAGTGGTCAGTCGCGGCGAGTACGTCGCCCGCTTGAGCGATTGCGTGGCCTGCCACAGTTTGCCCGGCAAGGCGCCGTTCGCCGGCGGCCTGGAGATGGCCACGCCGCTGGGAGCGATTCACGCCACCAACATCACCCCGGACCGGGACACCGGCATCGGCGCCTACACGCTGGCCGACTTCGACCGGGCGGTGCGCCACGGCATCGCGCCGGGTGGCCGGCGGCTGTACCCAGCCATGCCCTACCCGTCTTATGTGAAGCTCAGCGACGACGACATGCGCGCGCTGTACGCGTTTTTCATGCAGGGCGTGCAACCGGCCAAGCAGCCGAATATCCCCAGCGCTATTCCCTGGCCGCTCAACCTGCGCTGGCCGATCGCGCTGTGGAACGGGGTGTTCGCGCCGACCGCCCCTTACGCCGCCAAGCCCAACCAGGACGCACTGTGGAACCGCGGTGCCTACATTGTCCAAGGCCCCGGCCACTGCGGCAGTTGCCACACGCCACGCGGCCTGGCGTTCAATGAAAAGGCGCTGGACGAGTCCGGAGCGCCGTTCCTCGCCGGCGCCCTGCTCGACGGCTGGTACGCCCCCAGCCTGCGCCAAGACCCCAACACCGGATTGGGCCGCTGGAGCGAGCCGCAGATTGTGCAATTCCTCAAGACCGGACGCAACGCTCATGCCGTGGTCTACGGCTCGATGACCGAGGCCTTCAACAACTCCACGCAGTTCATGCAGGACGACGACCTGGCAGCCATCGCCCGCTACCTCAAGTCGCTGCCCGGCGACCCGCAGCGTGACGGCGCGCCGTGGCAGTATCAGGCGGTAACCGCAGGCCAGGACACACCCGGTGCCCACACCTATGCGACGCGCTGCGCCTCCTGCCACGGCCTCGACGGCAAGGGCCAGCCGGAATGGATCCCCCCCCTGGCCGGCGCCACCTCGGCACTGGCCAAGGAAAGTGCATCCGCGATCAACATCACGCTCAACGGCTCACAACGCGTAGTCGCCGCCGGCGTGCCGGATGCCTACCGCATGCCGGCGTTTCGTGAGCAATTGTCCGACCCGGAAATCGCCCAGGTGCTGACCTACATGCGCAGTACATGGGGCAACAACGGTGGCGCGGTCGACGCGAAAGCGGTGCGCGAGTTGCGCGGGCATACGGACCCGGCGAGCAGCAGCCCGATCATTTTGCATATGCGCTGAAGGGCGATAGTCCTAAAGCCACTTGTGGCGAGGGAGCTTGCTCCCGTTGGGTCGCGAAGCGGCCCCAGCACTTTGTTTAAAAAGGCTGGGACTGCTGCGCAGTCCAACGGGAGCAAGCTCCCTCGCCACAGGTACAGTGTTCTGCCTTCCGAGATGAGCGGGTAGACGCACGAAAACCGGTCAAATACGGCTATTTGCCAACGTCCAACTGAACCTCAGCTGAAGACAATCGCTATCGCGATTAAACCGTTTGATTAATACCCATGGGTGTTCGGATCATGGCCGGCCTGTTTAACAAGGCCTGGCCGCCTGGAATGAACCACTCAGGACAACGCCGTTGCCCCTCCGGAATCCCTTTGTGCGGTACCTGTCAGCCTCCGTGCTGTCGGCCTCTTTGCTAACACCACAGTTGGCCCTGGCGGCAAGTCGTCCCGACGGTTTTGCCAAGGCCGTAACCGGTGGTGGCGAAGTTGCGGCCGTGCATCCCGCCACGGCGGCCGAACTGAAAAAAGCACTGTGTGCACGCTTCGACACGCGCGGCAATTGCACCGATGACACTCCGCGCGTTATTGCCTTGGACCATGTCTTCGATTTTCGCAATTCGGTGGTGACCGATGGCAGTGCCCACGTCACAGAGGCCGGGTGCATGGCCAACGCCTGTCCCCATGGCGGTGGGCAATGGGCAATCGACGGTGCCAACCATTTCTGCCAGTCGAAACCACCCGCCACGGTGACCTATGACAAAGCAGGCTTGCAGCGCCTGAAGGTCGGCTCGAACAAGACCTTATTGGGCGTGGGGGCCCATGCCGGTATCCAGGGCATGGGGTTGTTCATCGGGAGCGGCGCGCACAATGTCATTGTGCGCAACCTGACCCTGTCGGACATCAACCCACGCGTGGTCTGGGGCGGCGATGCACTCACCCTGGACGATGCCGATGGCGTGTGGATCGACCACGACACCTTTGCGCGTATTGGGCGGCAGATGATCGTGACCGGTTGGGGCAGCGCGACCCATGTGACGATTTCCAACAACGAATTCGACGGCCGCACGCCCTACTCCGCGACCTGTGATGGTCATCATTACTGGGTGTGGCTGTTTCTGGGCCATCACGACACGCTTACGCTGCTCAGAAACTATGTGCACGACACGTCGGGCCGGGCGCCCCATTCGGGCGGCATGGGCGATGCCGAGGTGCGCGCGCAACTGGTCAATAACCTGTTTGCCCACCTGACATACCAAGGCGCGATCATGTCCCGTACCGCCAGCTCCCATTTGCTGGTGGAAGGCAATGCGTTCGAAGACGTGACACACCCACTGTTCAACGATACCCGGCAACCGGGCACGGCGTACGCGCTCTTCGATCCCGTCGCGCAGTCGGCCACCGACACCTGCCAGGCCGCGCTAGGCAGGCCCTGTGTGGCTAACCTGCAGCACCTGAGTGGCGACGACTATCGTCCCCAGGATGCCGCGCCACTGGAGGCGTTCAAGGCATACCGTCAATACCTGGTTACCCCGCAGCCCGCCGATAGTGTGCGGATTGAAGTCCCACGCGACGCGGGTGCGGGCCACCTCAATCCAGGCAGCCACTGATGCGACGATTCCTGCTGATGGTGTTTTGTACGCTTGCGGCCCAGGCACACGCCGCCAGCTTCGGCTTCACGCGCACCGACGCCCGAATCGACGTCGACACCGGTACAGACCTGCTGTTCAGCGTGGACACGCGCAATGGCGACCTGGCCTCCATGCGGTACCGCGACAGTGAATTGCAGACCACCGAGCCCAAAGCCTCTCAGCTTGCATCTGGCCTCGGCAGCGCGCAAGTAGACGCGCGCACGGTAGCGGACGTGATTGTCATCAGTGCTCGCGCGGGCAATGTGATCCACTACTACCTGGCGAAAAAAGGACGCGCAGCCATTTACATGGCGACCTACGCGCCAACCCTGCTACCGGTGGGCGAGCTGCGCTTTGTTGCGCGGCTCAACGTCAGCAAGCTGCCCAAGGCCGATCGCGGCACCGACTCCAACGTCGGTACGGCCATCGAAGGCAAGGATGTGTTTCTGCTGCCCGACGGGCGCACCAGCTCCAAGTTCTATTCGGCACACGCGATGATCGACGACCCCCTGCACGCGGTCAAAGGCCCGGGCGTGGCGGTCTACATGTTGATGGGCAACCGTGAGCTCAGTGCTGGAGGGCCGTTTTTCAAAGATATCGCCACCCAGAAAACGCCGATCACCCACGAGCTGTACAACTACATGTTCTCCAATCACACCCAGACCGAAGCCTATCGCGGCGGCTTGCACGGGGTGTACGGGCTGTTGTTTACCGACGGTGGCGCGCCCTCCGACACCGTGAAAGACCTGAGCTTCGTCAACGATAACCTCGGCCTTGCCGGCTTCCTGGGCAGCACAGGACGAGGTGCGCTGGCCGGTCAGGTTTCGGGCGTGGCCAGTGCATCCCCGGCGGTAATCGGCTTGAGCAATGCCGGCGCCGAATATTGGACCCGTGCCGACGACAGCGGCCGGTTCCAGTTGACGGGGATACGTCCAGGGCAGTACCGGGTAACGCTCTATCAGAATGAGTTGGAGGTGGCGCAGCGCAGCGTTGATATCAACGCGGGTGCCACCACGCAGACGCGCCTGCAGGCGCAACCGTCGACAGGCCAAGTGAAATGGCAAATCGGCACACCTGATGGCACTCCGGCAGGGTTTCTTAACGCGCACCTGCTCGCCTCCGCTCATCCCAGCGACTCACGCATGGCACCGTGGAAGCCGGTCACCTACACCCTCGGCACCAGCCGCCCCAACGAGTTTCCCGCCGCACAATGGCGTGACATCAACACCCCCACGCGCATCACCTTCATGCTGGCCGCCCACCAAGTGCGCGACGCTCGCCTGCGCCTGTTCATTTCCCTGGCTCAAGCCGGTGGGCGCCCGCAGGTGAGCGTCAATCAGCGCTGGCAGGCGCCCGTGCCACCGGCGTCGAACCAGCCGGACAGCCGGGGCATCACCCGTGGGACTTATCGGGGTAATAACGTGGTGTTTGAGGTCAGCATCCCCGCCAGCGCGTTGCAGGTTGGCGCGAACACACTGGAGATCGGTGTTGCATCGGGCAACACCGGCAAAGGCTTTCTGAGCCCGGGTTTTGTGTTCGATAGCGTGCAGTGGGTACAGTAATAATCACTGGCACTCGGTCAGTCCATTTCACATCAGCAAAGGCGTGTTCTGCGGCGTTTCAAGCGGGATATCGAGGGTGAAAGTTGCGCCCTGTCCAGCCCCGTCGCTGTGCATGGTCAAGCGGCCACCCATTTCCTGCGCGGCGAGCGCGCAGCTGTGCAGGCCAAAACCGTGACCGTCTTTGCGCGTAGTGAAGCCATGCGAAAAGATACGCGCCAGGTGCTCAGGCGCAATCCCGTTGCCGTTGTCGGCCACCGACATTCGCAACACTGACCCGTCAACGAGGGACGCATCGAGGGTGATGCACGGGTTGCGATCGACCACGCCGTCCATCGCCTGCCTGGCGTTGCCGATCAGGTTCACCAGAATCAGCAACACCCGGTGCCGGTCCAGAGACAGCAGGGGCAAGTCGGCAATCTCCTTGACCACCGCCACCTCCTGGCGCGCCCGTGATCCGGCGCTCAGGCGCAAGGCATCCTCGATTAACGCTGGCACCGAGACGGTTTCGACGACACTGACGGCAACGGCATAGGACTGCTGGGCAGCGACAATGGCTTTGATGTGATCAACGCCCTTGGTGAGTTGCTCGAGTTCTTCGATGATGCCCTGTTGCTCCGCCGTCACCACTTCCGCCAGCTTGAGCAGGTAGCCGGGCAGCATCTTTCCTTTGGGGTCGCTGGAGAGAAAATCGCTCAGGTCATCGACGTGTTCGTTCATCATCTGAGCCACCTTGCCCAGCCCTTGGGCTTTGGAGGTGCGCATCTGGCTGCTGACCAGTTCCGCCGATACGTTCACGCTGTTGAGGACGTTGCCGACGTTGTGCAGCACCGTCGTGGCAATTTCGGCCATGCCCGCCTGACGGGATTTTGCCTGCAGTTCGGTTTGCACTTGGCTCATGCGTAGCGCCGCACGTACACGCGCCTTGAGCTCCAGCGGCGAGAACGGTTTGGCGATATAGTCGTCGGCGCCACTCTCCAGCCCGGAGACGCAGGCCTCGCTGCCGCCGCGAGCGGTTAACAAGATCACGGGTAAATGGGCGAAGCCGGCGCTGGCTTTGATTCTGGCTGTCAGGCCAAAGCCGTCGAGCTCCGGCATCATTACATCCGAGAGGACGACATCGATGGGCCGACGCTGCAGGAGTGCCCAGGCCTGCTCGCCATCAGCTGCGGTGGCGACGATGTAATCACCGTGCAAAAGCTCGCTGAGGTAGCTCAGCATTTCCGGGCTGTCGTCGACAACGAGCACCCTGGACTGCGAGGCGTGTTCCAAGTGCTGCTCGTCATCTTCGCCTTGCATCGAAACGCGGTCGTTGCCGCTGCCTTGGCGACCGTGATCGAAACGCAGGTGGCGCTGCTCGGTGGTGCTCGTTGTGCTCGCCAGTGATCGCTCATGCATATCGCTGGCTTCGGTCGGCAAGGTGTCTTGCTCATCCCCCAGCGGAAGGCGAACGAAGAAGCACGAGCCTTGTCCGGGCTCACTGTTGACGCCGACTTCGCCCCCCATCAGTTCGACCAGATACTTGACCAGGGCAAGACCGATGCCCGTGCCGCTGTAGTGGCGCGTGGCGGAATTGTCGATCTGGGAAAAACGCTGGAACAGCAGCGGCAGTTTGTCTGGCGCAATGCCAATGCCCGAGTCTTGCACCGCGAGTTCAAATCGCTCGCCATCAAGCGCAGTGACTGCCAGATGCACGGTGCCGCCAGCGGGCGTGAACTTGATGGCATTGCTTACCAGGTTGAGGAGAATCTTCTCGAAGTGTCGGGGGTCCAGGAACACCGTACCGAGGGCGGGATCGATGCTGCAGGTCAAGGTGCAGCCTTTGCCCTCGGCCACCATGGCGGCATCCTCCGCCAGCACCCCCACCATCTTGTTCAGGTCAATGGGCGCCGGACACAACTCAAACTTGCCCGCTTCGGCCTTGGAGAAATCGAGGATGTCGTTCACCCGGTTCATCAAGCGCAGTGCGTTGCGTTGGGCGCGGTCGATTTGCACACGCCAGTCCGCCGGCGGGATGGTCGCCGCCGAGAGCTGCTCCAGGGGGGCGAGAATGAGGGTCAGGGGGGTGCGCAGTTCGTGGCTGACCGTGGCCACAAAATCGCTCTTTGCCTGGTTAGCCGTCTCGGCCTGGTTGCGCGCTTGAATCAGCTCGACGGCCTGCGCCTCCAGCACCTCGGTCTGTTGGTGCAGCGTGTCGGTGCGTTCGGCGACCATTCTTTCCAAAGAGGCCTGGACTTGCTGTCGTTCGGCTTCGGCCTCGGCCTCCAGTACCCGAATACGCAGGGCATTCTCCTGGAACACCCGTACGGCGCGGGTCATGATCCCTATCTCGTCGCCGCGTCCTGCGCTGACAATTGCGGCGTTCAAGTCGCCGGCCGCAAGCCGGCGCATGGCCGAGGCCAACGCCACGATGGGCTGCGCGACAAACCGCGACGTGCTCCAGGCGATGGCGCTTGCGAGCAGGATGGCAACGGTACCCGCAACCACCGTCGCAAGCATTCCGCGATCATTGTGAACCAAGGCCTCGGAGCGCGCTTCACCCGCGAAGCGCGCAACCAACAGGCCGGCGCTCCGTGCCTCATTGCGAACCTGGTCGCGCGCGCCGCTCAAGGAGTTGCTCGCCTGATTAAACCTGGCGAATGCCGCCCGGTAACCGGCGATCTGATCGTAGACCGTCAGGGCCGTAGCCTTGGTTTGCAACCCTACGGACGAAGGGAGAACGCGCGAGAGACGGGAGAGTTCGTCCAGGATGGCGCCGACCGCGCTGGCGACCTCGGGCGACGGTGACAAGCGAAACGACAAGGTCTGCGCCTCAAGGGTGGCAGCACGCTCGGCGAAACGCTTGGACAGCGCGGCTGCATTTTGCAGCAAACCCGTGGCGGCCTGAATGTCATTGGCGTCATGGGTAACGTGCTCGTCCAGTTCACCCAACATCGCTTCAAGGCGCTCGGCCACATCCCCAAGGACGGCGAGATGCCGCAACGCCTCGCCTCCCCGGAGCTTGGGCGCCTCGCCAAGGTGCTCGACCGCCAGGCAGGCAGCAGCAACCGCCGTCGTCAACTGATCCAGGGCCTCAACCTCCTGCTGCGCCGCCATCACCTCGCGCAATTGCTCGACCACGGGCGGCAGTGCCGCGCAGGAGTTCCGCGCCGCGATGCCGGCCGCACGATCACCGGTCACCAGCATCTTGGCCAGATTGGCGGTGATGATCCGTTCGCTGTTTCGCAGGATATCCAGGATGCGGTGGGCGCTTTCGAGGTTGCTCACCCGCACCTGATGGTCGGCGGCACGGGAAGCAATCTCCTTCAGCCCGTCGGCGATGCCCTGCTCGACAAGGATCGTCGCCTCTCGCATCCGGCCGTAGTGGGCGGTCATGTTCTCCGTTTCGCCATCCATGGTCAGGGTCGCCGCCCGCAAGGTAGCGATCGCCGCGGCAAGCCTCTGCAGACTGCCCTTGAGCGATTGCGCCTCTGCCACCGGAATGGCAGTGAGGCCGACGATAGCCGTCGCCACCATGCCTTCGGCCTGGATCAGGCTTTCCTGGTCGCGGGTGGCGATAAAATTTTCCACCCGACCCGTGGCCGCGTTGACCGACGCCAGGATTTCCGCAGAATGGCTGGCCGAATCTACTGCACGTACCATGCCTCGCAGGCCGTAGAGGTTCACCAGCGATACCGCCAGCATCAGGAACACCAGTGCAGCGACCGCCAGGCCAATTTTGACGGCAATGGGCCTGTCCCTGAAGGGTTTGAATGTCAACATGGCACCTCGCATCCCCGCCCGCCGCTACGGCTTCATCACCTCTGGCAAAGGCGCGGGCGCCACCGTATTGTTGTTGGCCGCGTCGATCATCCCCACAACGGACGCCTGGCTGTAGAGCGGATTGGCAGCGCCACCCACGGGCATAGTGGCGAGCCAGGCGTCCAGGTCTTTCGCATCGATGCGCACCAGCGGTACCTCGACGAACTTCGGCACCTGCTTGCCCGCCAGAATCTGCTGGGCCACCCAGAACCCCACTTGGGAGACGCTCGGGGAGGCGGAGACCGAGACGGTCTCGTAGCCGTTGGCATCGCGTTCCTGTTGCCACAGGGCGAGTTCGTCTTGACGGTTCCCCATCACAATGATCGGCAACGGGCGTCCCGCCGCCTTGAACGCCATGGCGGCGCCATAACCGTCGCCCCCTTGAGTAGCGACGGCATCAATGCGGGGCAGCGACGCCAGCGCCAGCGCCACCTCCTTGCGTGCGACGGACGCCGTCCAGTTCCCGTACACGGTCTTGGCGAACTTCAGGCCAGGGTAATCGCTGGCGGCCTTGCGAATGCCGTCGCTGATATTTTTATCGGTGGCATCGCCGGCAATGCCGCGGATCTCTAACAGCGTTCCGCTGCCCTTGAGGCGCTCGGCGATATAGTCCATTTCCACGCGGCCCATGGCGGACCAATTGTAGTCCACGGTATAGACGCAAGGTTCGGTGACCAGGCTGGCCATGACGACCACCACGATGCCGGCATTGCAGGCATCGCGGATCACTCCGTTGAGGGCTGTGTCGGACGCGGCCAGGATGACGATCGCGTTGACGCCCTTGACGATCATGTCCTGGATCTGGGCTGCTTGTTCCGACGCCGAGTTATTGGCGCTGACCACTGGGGCCTCCCGGATCACGCCATCCTTTTGCGCTTGGAGCGCAATCTCCTGCCAGTTGCGCACCATCACCTTGCGAAAATCGCTGCCCGCATAGGAGTTGCTGAAGGCAATGCTATGACTGGCGGTTGAGTCGCCGGCGGCCTGGGCTGGATTGGCAACCACCATCACCAGCCCGGTCACGCAGCCGGCGAAGCGCCATAAGCTTCTGTGGATTGATTTAGCGTTCATGCTGTTCTCCATCGTGCATGGGATTTACCAAAAAGTAATCCACCAGCACCCGGCGACAGCCTGGATCGACTGCTTGGTCTGGTTGGAGCAGTCGTTCATAGTCGGGAAGGCGCTTGCCTCTCTGGTTGCTCCTGGGTTTGCACGCCATCGACGCTCAAACCAATGCGAACATCGCGGGCGAAACTGATGAGGCAGAATGGGTCGCAGCAAGCCCAGATCACAGCAGTGCCGACGAAAGCCACTGCGATAATGCCTGCACTGGCATGAGCATAGTATCAAAGTGCCCTATTCGCGCGCGGCCATGGCGGGTTTCGGCCCACTGAGCGTCCCACAAGGTAACACCGACAACGACACTTGGGTGGGGGCGCGCAGTGAAAGCCAAAGAAGAGGTTTCTTTGGGCGAAAAAATAGCCCTCGGGTTTAGCAAGGCCACTCAAACGAGTGTCCTCACCTGAGCCTACGATTTCAGGTTTTTAACGCTGGCAAACGTCAACTCCCCCCGTGCCTGCTCCAAGGTGTTCATCGGCATGGACACCGGCACGACCTGAAGGATCGGTTTCAGCACGCTGGCTCGCTCGCTGGACGTCACCAGGCGCTCATCACTGGGCGGCACGCCAAAGTACTCCCGATAGCATTTGGAGAAGTGCGGTGTGGACACAAACCCACAGAGCAAGGCCAGCTCCACGATCGAGATGGGCGTTTGCTTGAGCAACTGGCGCGCGCGAATCAGCCGCAACCGAAGGTAGTACCGCGAGGGTGAACAGTGCAGATACTTCTGGAACATTCGCTCAAGCTGTCGGCGCGACAAGGCCACATACTCCGCCAGTTGATCCAGGTTGATCGGCTCTTCCAGGTTGGCCTCCATCAGCGTGACGACTTCCTGCAACTTCGGTTGCTGGGTGCCCAGCATATGCTTGAGGGGCACGCGCTGGTGGTCTTGCTCATTGCGCATGCGCTCGTACACAAACATGTCCGAAATCGCCGCCGACAGCTCGTGACCATGATCATGACCAATCAGATGCAGCATCATATCCATCGGCGCGGTGCCCCCCGAGCTGGTGAGGCGATCCCTGTCGAGGGTGAACACGCTGGCACTGAGGGTCACCCGTGGGAAGGCTTCCTGCATGGCCGCCAACCACTCCCAATGCACACTGCATTCAAATCCGTCGAGCAACCCCGCGCGAGCCAACACCCAACTGCCGGTACAAATACCGCCCAGGCGCTTCGAATAACGCGCCTGGGTGCGCAGCCACTTCACGAGCTCGCCGGTCACCGTGTTCTGAATGCTCGTACCGCCGCACACCAACACGATATCGGCAGCGGGCGCACTGCCTGCCGAACAGTCAGGTGTGATGGGCATGCCATCGCTGGCCCATACGGGATTACCGTCGACACTTGCGGTGTGCCAACGATAAAGCTCCTGACCCGACAGCTGGTTCGCCATGCGTAGCGGCTCGACCGCAGACGCCAAGGAGATCAGGGTGAACTGGTCCAGCAGCAAGAAAACCAGACGGGTAACAGGCCGGGTGTTCATGGGCGCGAAGCGACGGGCATCGGCTTCTGCGCGCTGTCGGGGTGCCGCGCCGTGATGACGCCGACCAGGGAAATCAACAACGCCAACCCGATAGTCGAAGACACCTCAAAGCGATGCTCAGGCGTCAACAGCATCACCGCCAATGCGGTGCAAATGAAGGCGATGACCAACCAGGTCAACCAGGGAAACAGCCACATTTTGAACGTCAGCGTGACGTTGCGGCGTTGCAGGACTTTGCGCATGCGCAGTTGTGAAACCGCGATCACCAAGTACACCAGCAAGGCGATGGCACCCGAGCTGGCCAGTAGAAACTGGAACAGCCCCGCTGGCATGAAGTAACTGAGCAAGGTCACGCCAGCCCCCAAGACCGTACTGGCGATGACTGCGGCCCTCGGCACGCTCGCTGCCGATGTCTTTTTCATCAGCGTGGGCGCATCGCCCCGCTTGCCCAGGGAGTACAACATGCGCGAAGCAATGTAGATGGACGAGTTCATGCAACTGGCGACGGCGATCAGCACCACCACGTCCACCAGTAGCTTGGCATGGGGAATGTTCATCAACTCCAGTGCGCGCTGATAAGAACCGACCGACGCCAACAGCGGGTCATTCCAAGGCACAACGGAAATAACCACAAAGATCGACAGCACGTAAAACACCCCGATGCGCCACATCACCGAACGCGTGGCCCGGGCGATATTCTGCGCAGGGTTATTGGACTCTGCGGCCGCAATGGTGACGGCTTCCGTGCCGATAAAGCTGAACATGATGGTAATGAATGCCCCGACCACCGCAGACAAGCCATTCGGTGCGAACCCGCCGTGCTCTTCCATCAGTCGACTCAAGCCGCTGGCCTCCCGTTCCGGGATCCAGCCCATCAATACCGCGCCCCCCAGACCGATGAAACCAATAATCGCCACCACCTTGGCCATGGCAAACCAGAACTCGAACTCGCCGTACTTGGAGACGCTGAACAAATTGGTGACCACCAACAAAAAGATCGACAACAAGGCAAACAGCCAAGCGTCGATCTGCGGGAACCACTGGTTCAGGATATGCCCGGCGGCCAGCGCTTCGATGGGAATCACCAGCACCCAGAACCACCAGTACAGCCAGCCGATCGTAAACCCGGCCCAGCGCCCGATGGCTTGGTCGGCGTAGGTTGAGAAAGAGCCGGTGTCCGGGTTGGCCACCGCCATCTCCCCCAACATACGCATGACCAGCACCACCAGCAGCCCGGAAAACAGATACGCCAGCATCACGGCCGGCCCCGCCGCCGCAATGGCATGCCCGGAGCCGACAAACAATCCCGCACCGATAATGCCTGCGATGGAGAGCATGGTGACATGACGCGGCTTGAAGCCCTGCGCCAGCTGGCCGTTTGAATCCTTGGAACTCAGGCTATTCATCGTTGTTTTTATTCTCTGTGATCGACGCCAGGACGCACTGACTGAAGGGTCAGGTGATCATCTTTTTTTAATGACGGGTCACAGTACGCGGCATTCCCGCCGCGAAAATAGCCTCATAGCGGCACACAAGCGCCTGATATCGACATGGGCCAAAGCGGCTTATCTATCTGTCTGACCCATTGCGTCAATATCGGCAAGCGATGTAAAAAAGAGGGCGAGCCCTTTTTTCAGAAACGCGGTCTGATCCTTTCTTAACTGAGTCGGTATTCAATCTAACAGCGAAGCGTTCTTGAGCAGATCGGATAGCCCTTCAGGTACTAAGCGGGACGTCGCGGTGAAACTGGAGCTGTTATGCCAAATAGCTTTGAACGCTGCACCGTCACTTTCACAACCGTCTAGCCAAGGCTGCTCGTAGACCGTTACGTCGTCAAACCTTGCATCGTAAATTTGGACAATCTCGTGTCCTGGCTTGCCCGCGTAGATGAAAATGCTTTCCAAAGTGCCAATCAGCCAAATGTCGCTGATCGATAGGCCCAGCTCCTCCCGCACTTCTCGGGCGATGGCATCGATACCCCTTTCACCAAACTCAATGCCTCCACCAATAGGGCGAAAACGAGTCTGCCCGTCACAGGCGTCATAGAATTGGTTGACCAGTATTTTTCCGCGATTATGAAAAATGCAAAGAGCAAGAGGCCGAATGTATGACTCTGACATGAATAAAACGCCCTTTTGGATTGTCGAGCAGTGGGTACTGTGTACGTCAGCGCAAGGCTCAGTAGCTGTCAGACGGCACGCATGATACGCCATGTGTGAACTGACATTTATGCCTACTGGACTTCAATGCATAGGCTTGATGAGTGATCCTGGGAGGTAAGCGACCCAAAAAAATGACAATCAGTACTAGGGGCTATGCTTGCTCCCCTTATGCTGCTCGACTCACATAAAGATGACTAAAAAAGGTGTGGCGGTATGACAGCAGATAAATCTTGTCCTGTGGTTCTGCGAGCCCGCGAACGCCTATCGCGGCGCCGTCCTGATGACTCCCCCGAGCCGGATCACGTCACGGTTCAGTCTCGGGTTACGCACCATGCTCTCAACCATTAGGGCATATTCAGATGGTTAGCCAAGCGAGAGGACGCGTGCCGATGGGCCCCCGCAACGATGAAAAACACGCCACGCCAGTCGCATGCGCCTAAAAAACCTATACATAAGCAAAAAAAATGTACAGCTTTATAAAAGGGTGCCGATATAGAAAATACGGGGTGTAAGCGTCGCGACGCCCGCCCCATGAAGCAACCAAACAAGCTGCCGGGATGATTACCCTGTAAGTATAAAACTCATATATATCTCCCGTCGCAGGAGAGATATACCAACACGCGGATGATACAAAAAAGACATTTAACTATCGCAGTACCTTTGGCCATTTTAAAAATCAAAAACATGATGGTCGATATTTATGTATGAAACGCCTTTCCCATGCCAAAAAAACAAAAAGCCCCCCTATATATGCCAAGGACAGGTACGTTTCAGGAAAGATGATCATGTTCAATAAGCTAAGTATTTCGCAAAAACTGTATGTGAGCTTCACGGCAGTCGTCGTATTAATCGGTATGCTGGTGGCGAGTGCCTATAAAGGCTTCGAAGCGGTAGAAGATGCAACAACGAGTAACGTTCATACCTATCAAGTCATCAGCGCAGCTCAGTCAGCGCTCGAACAATTGATCAACATCGAAACCGGCATGCGTGGTTTCGTCATATCGTCAAAAGATACGTTTCTGGATCCATTGGTTGCCGGCGAAAAGCGCTTTTCAGAGCAGCTGGATTTGCTGAAACGTTTGACAGTGGATAATCCTGCGCAGCAGCAACGGTTGGCCTCCTTGGGCGACACGCAAAAGCGCTGGCTCACTGAAGATGTCGATCCCATCATCGCCCTGCGCAGAAGCCTGACGGCGCGCAACCTGCCCGACGATGAACTGGACACTCGCATCACTTCCGGCGCCGACAAGGCCAAGATGGACAGTATGCGTACGACGTTGGCCGAAATCACCGCTACCGAGGCCGCTCTGCTGGCGGCACGAAGCCAGGAAATGGTCGATGCCAAGCAACTCGCCCTCACGATCCTGATCCTGGGTGGAGCATCGGCGGCAGTGCTCTCGCTGATTCTGGCGACTACGCTGGGGCGCAGTACTACCAGGCGGCTGCAATTGGCGATTGACGCAGCCACTGCAATTGCCAACGGTAAACTCGATACGGTGATCGACACCAGCAGCCATGATGAGCTGCCCAAAGCCTTCGACCGCATGCAGAAGCGCCTGCGTGAAATGATTCAACAGATCAACCAGGCCGCGAATCAGCTGATGGTCTCTGTGCAACAAATTTCCGGAGCCTCGGAGCAATTGTCCGGTGCGATTCAGGAGCAGTCGACTTCTGCGTCGATGATGGCCGCCACCATCGAAGAGTTGACCGTCAGCATCCATCACGTTTCCGAGAACGCTGATGAGGCCCACCAGCTCGCCAGCCGTTCGGGCCAGCAATCCAAAGACGGTGCGCGGGTCATCGAAAATACGCTGACCAACATGAACGACATTGCCAGGACCGTGCAGCACTCCTCTACCCAAGTCGCAGGGCTGGGTCAGCACTCCGAACAGATTTCTTCAATCATCAGCGTGATTCAAGGCATTGCCGATCAGACCAATCTGCTCGCGCTGAACGCCGCCATCGAGGCGGCCCGGGCCGGCGAGCAAGGTCGCGGATTTGCCGTGGTGGCCGATGAGGTGCGCCTGCTCGCGCAGAACACGGGCAAGTCGACGCAAGAGATCGCGGTCATGATCGAGAAAATCCAGACAGGCGTGCGGGACACCGTCGAAAGCATGCGTGGTGGTGTCCTGGAAGTGAATCAGGGCGTGGAAACGGCAGGTACCGCCGGTCAAGCGATCATCGAAATCCGTGACAGCTCGGACAAGGTGCTGCACGTGGTCGATCAAATTTCGTTTGCCTTGCGTGAGCAAACCGCAGCCAGCCAGGACGTTGCTCGCAATGTCGAGCGCTCGGCGCAAATGGCGGAAACTAACAACGTTTCGGTCCAGGAGTTGCTCAAGACCAGCGGTGGTCTAAAGAGCCTTGCCATCAGCCTTCAGCAGGAGGTGAGCAAGTTTCAGTTGTAAGCAACCTGCTCAAGGTTATCCACCTGAATACCAGGTGGTTTCTGCGCACGTGGTTGATCGGCAGTGAAATGTCGCGCTCGCTCTTACTCACGCCTATGCTCCGCATAACTCAAGACTTCCAACATGTTCGTCAAGGTGTACAGTGCCGGGGTACTCGACCGTCTTTCCATTCCACCCACGACGGCGGCCATAAGCCATGAATGGCAAAGTGTCGGCTCAGTCACGGGAAGGATCGAATGAAAATATTCGGGACGTTCGCACTGATCGTTGGCGTGCCGGATGATCTTCGCGCTGAGCTTATGGTATCCGCCCTTCGTCGTGCCACCATTGAGCTGGCAGTCCTGGCGATTGCCAACTGGCTGTGCTGATGGATCAGCGCCCCAAGTGTAATAGAGAGCCCGCACCGTGCGGGCTTTCCTAACCGTACGGCCAAGTCATCTGCGTGACTGGCCTGCTCGGCATGCTGGCTAGCTCAAATCATGCAGGTCTCGCCCGAGAGGCTGGCTCAAAGACCATTCAGAAAACTTTACCCTCAACCCTTGCCGCTCCGGTGTGCAACACATAGGGCCAACCGTATAGCTTTCCGCGTCTGGAAATGGAGCAAGCCTGAGCAATGGCCAAGTCATGCCGTCTGTGGAGTATTGCAAGCGCAGCACTCCGTCGGAAACGGTCACACGAAGCCAAAAATCGGTTGGGTCACCAGAAAAGTAGCTGGGCGCCCAATCCGACGTGCCTTGTGTCAGCACGCTACTGATCATTGGCATTCCATCGTTATATTCTATCCCTGCCTTGAGCCAGGTCTCCTCATTGAGCCTGACCATAATTCCCGCTTGATCATAGAGCTCACGAAAATCGGCATTAACTCTGACTTGAGCGGTAAAACCTCCAGCGGTCTCAAATCCAAGGAAATGTCCGCTGTCTCGAATGAACCCATAATGAGTTTCACGCCAAAAATCGGTTTTAAAGTCAGTAAAAATCTCTAAAGAGTGGTCAGCACAACTTTGGTAAAGGCTCGGTTCATTCAGCCATTTAGCAGCTTGCCAAATTGACACTTTAACGTTCTGACTGGCCACTTCAATCTGCTTTTTGTCCACGATGTTACCCCCTCCATTGAATTGCTGAACCCTGCGTTGCAAACCAATTCCCTCTCATGACCCTCTCGCCGCGCAGTTTCTATCAAACTCATAATCGCCGCCGCTCGATTGTCGGCGCAAGCGAATCCATTTGTGGGCGAGGTTTGCGTTGAGGCTATGGCTGAGTGCGACGCTGGCGATCGAAGCACAGGGTTGGGTAGATGACTTGGCCGGACGGTTAGGGCAGCAGCTCGCCGCGACAATGCGCGGCGGCGGCATTTAATGGGAAATCGGAGCAAGCTTGGGCCATCAGTGATGATGACTTCCCATCCTTTGCAAGCAGTTCTCTTGCCATCTCCATCGCCTGCTGACGTGAAGCAGCCAGAAGCAGAGGGTAGCCCCAGAACTTGGCAAAAACGACCGCGAAGGCCCTGAAACCAAGACGCTTTGCCGAGTTGGGTTCGACCAGAATCATTGCCAGAACCCATTTTCGCAATTCAATCTTGTGCTTTTTCATCCAGAGCGCAGTGCGTTTCTTTTCTTCCGGCGAGTGCTCATGGTCTTCGGCAGGTGCTGTATCAGTCAAAAGCACGAAGGGCTCCCCGCGCTGCAAGTTGGCCTCGAATTCGGCGAAGTCCTTTTGGTGATCGTGTCCGGGCTCTTGCGTAAGGCTCATCCAGACAAAAGGGAAGTCAGAACTATTCACCGACATGGCTGACTCCTTGGCTTTTGATGCAACGCCAGGTGGCCGCGATGGCGAACACGCCGGGCAACGTAATGAAGAACAGGGCCGAAAAAGCAACGTGCCAACCGTCGCGCAACCCGTCGGAGATTCCCCCGAGGGTATTCAGGACGACAGGGCGAGCTGGTCAGGCTGTATCCGCAAATGGAGCCTGACCATCTCGAGGTCATACTGGTGCGCTGGTTGGGTAACCGCAACACGCAGGCGCAAGCGTTATGGGCGCGTCTCGCGGGTGCTTGATTGCGGATAGCTGAAGATGTTCCCTCCAATAAAGCAGTGCATCCAGCGCGAATCATTAACGATCGCCGAAGCTACCCGGGACTTATCACTGTTGAAGTAAACTCGTTGCACATGCGAAGGGTCACCATAGCCTATGGGTAAAGGTTAAGGCACCCGGGGCAAGAAACAGGACCACGATGTCTTTCTCCCCCCCTTCGCTTTGCATTTCTTTCAGGAGCTCAAGACCCTGATGGGAGACTCCCTGTGGTGCTTTCCGAACATGCAGGATGGCGGGCGTGTGGCCGTGAAAGTGGTGAGCAAGCAGGTAGGCGATTGCCAGGCCCGGTTCAAAAACCGCAAAGCTCTCTCAAGACGGCTTCATGACGATATGCTGGTCCTTGCGAAGTTGCCGAGGGTCAGAACGGCGACTGGACTCCGCATGACCTGCGCGGTACGGGGGCCACCATTATGCAAGCCTTAAGCGTTAGCCTGGGTGTCATCGATCGCTGCCAAAATCGTGTACTGGCAGGCTCCTGCGTGAGGCGCCATTACTTGCACCACGACTATGCCGAAGAGAAGAAAAACGCCTCGAACCTGTTAACCGATCGACTCAGTGCTGTGCTGCCCTCAACTTACGAGCACACGCCAGACGAGTCGATGCTGTCTTTTCCAGCGTACGTGGCGACTCAGAAATAGGTTTTATTTAACGTGCCGCGTTTCCTTGGAGGGCCTGTATCCGAAGTACGAGCTATAGCATTTGCTGAAATGACTTGGCGAAACAAAGCCACAAGCAACCAGCACATCGACTTGGGAGAGCTCCGTGTGTTGAAGTAATCGACGCGCTTCTGTGATGCGTAATTCCAGGTAATAACGTTGTGGTGTAGTCCCAAGCTGATCCCTGAACAAGCGCTCGAGTTGCCGGCGTGAGCGGCCAGCGTAGACCGCCAGTTGCTCCAACTCCAAAGGTTCTTCGAGGTTGGCATCCATCAACTTGACCACCTCTCGTAAAGGCGCGCTCAAACAAATATTTTCAGTAGGTTTTATGCGCCGGTAACGAGACTCTTCGAAAGAAAGGATGTTCTCAATACCCTCTACAAGTGCCTTATCGTACAGTCCCTTGATCCAGTCCAATGCCATATGGAACGCCCCAGAAGGACTGGAAGCCGTAAGCCGGTCTCGATCAATGACATAGGGCTCACTGCTGACCTGCGTCGTCTTGCAGAACTCGGCGAGCGCGGGACGATGTTCGGGGTGAACCGCGCAACGGTAACCGTCAAGCAATCCTGCACGTCCCAGGAACCACGCACCATTCCACACCCCGGCCAGACTGATGCCCAAGTCTGAAGCAGCCCTTAACGCATGGATGAACTCATCTGTGGCCTTGAGCTCAGTCCTGTAGCCGCCGCAAATAACTAGCAAATCCAAGTCTTTAATGACTAAACAATCGATACGAGCATCTGGCCGAATAACCAAGCCCAGATCGCTGACGACGTCCCCATCGTTCAAACCGAACGTTCGGGAACAGAACGACTTGGGTCGCATAAGATTCGCGGTGACAATCGTATCCAGCACTTGGGTGAACGCGGGCAGCGAGAAATGTTCGAGTAGCAAAAATCCTGCCCGAACCGTCAGAGTACTCTCACCGGGGCTCTGAATAAGATAGCGTAGGTTTTTCCCCTTCATACCTCCGCTAAATTGGCGTCGTTCGATCAATCCTGAGCCCACTATTTTACGTTTGAGAAAACGTCATTTGACTGGTGAACTAGCTGCCTCTCGGTAATCGTTTATCCTACCGCGTAGCGATATTCGTCTCATGCTGCCCCCCTTTAAAAACTGCGTCTATCGCGGCGCCATCCTGATAGCCCCGTCGAGTCTAATCACCTCGCCGTTCAGCATCGGGTTACGCACTATGCTTTCGACCATCAGGGCATATTCAGATGGCTTTCCGAGGCGAGAGGGATGAGGAACCTGCGCCCCCAGCGAATCCTGGACATTCTGCGGCAAGCACTCCAGCATGGGGGTAAGGAAGATCCCCGGCGCGATTGTCATCACGCGAATCTTGTGCTGCGCCAAATCACGCGCGGCAGGAAGTGTCATGCCAACGATGCCTCCCTTTGACGCAGCATAAGCGACTTGCCCTATCTGCCCGTCGAATGCCGCGACGGAGGCAGTGTTGACGATCACGCCTCGCTCGCCGTCAATTTCTTCTGCCGCGGCGGCGCGCGCCGCGAATTTGGCGATCATGTTAAACGTGCCAATCAGGTTAACTTCAATCGCGCGTCGATAGACATCAAGTGTATGCGGCACGAACTCCTTGCCGACGGTCTTCATGATTTGCGAGACGCCCGCGCAGTTGACGAGGATGCGGGCGACGCCATGCGCACGCTCGGCGATGCCAAGGCCTGCTTCAACACTGGGCTCATCTGCAACATTCACCTTAACGAAAATCCCGCCGATCTCATCAGCAGCTTTGTGCCCGGCCTCTTCATTGAGGTCGAACAGAGTGACATGCGCGCCCTCGGCTGCAAGTTTTTTGGCCGTTGCGAACCCCAAGCCCGATGCGCCGCCCGTAACGATAGCGGCAAACCCTTTAATCTCCATTTTCTTTTCCTTACGATGACTAATCAGAGTTAGCGTTGTAACGCGAGGGTGCCGAGCGCCACATATCCAAAAGCTCGCTTGCAATGCGGGGGTACTGAATTTCACCAGGTGTCCGTGAGAAACGCGGGGCGGGAGCGCATTGAGCGTCGCCATCCTTTTCGACATAGATAGAACGCGCTTTCATATGGTGATGATCTTGCACTTCGCTCAGCTTGATGACTGGCGTGACGCAGACATCCTTCCCTTCGAGCAGGGCCATCCAGTCGGCGAGGTTTCGTTCCGCGAAAATTTCCGCCAACCGTTCCGCGCGATCCTCCCAATTTGAACAGTCATATTGCTTGGCGAGAAAATCGGCAGGCGCGCCGATCATGGTGATTAATTGTGTGTAGAATTTTTCTTCAAGGGCGCCCACGGCGATTTCGCGTCCATCCTTGCATAGATAGGTGCGATAAAAGGGCGCGTTGCCCGCTAGGACGAGCCTTCAAAACAAGATTGTCGGGTTTTGGCAATGTCGGAATTATCTCCTCAAGCCATATCTCCATCCTTCCTCCTACCACCAGAGGTGGACGCGATTTTGCTTAAGGCGTCGCGGGTCAGGACGTTGGTGAAATCTGAGGCAGTGTTCCCTCAGGGCTCTGAACCATTGGGAATGTTTCGCGTGCTTGATGGCACCTTAGGCGTCCATAGCCTAGGCGCTAGTGGACGCCAACTCTTTCTTACCCAATTGGCGTCTGGAGATTGGTTCGGCGAAGTACCACTTCTAGATGGCTTGCCGAGAACGTATGACGTTCGAGCAGCCTCGCAGGCGACTATTGCAGTTCTTCCTGCAAGCGCGTTCTGGCAGATCATTGAGACTCGACCAGATGTTCTCCTGGCCATAACTCGTTTGGTCTGCGGCAGATTTCGAATGGCACTCGATTGGGCCGGAAGCGCGATCCTTAATCCCCTACCTGTCCGGTTGGCTAACCGACTCGCGTCATTGATCAAACGTTCAGGTGTCGACGACGGCCTCTGCCTGAAGGTAAGCCAAGAAAAAATTGCGCAACAGCTTGGTGTTTCTCGTCAGAGCGTCAACCGCCAGCTGAAAATTTGGGAGACGGAAGGCTTATTGGTTGTTCGATACAGCGCCGTTACAATTCTTGATCTACAAAAACTCAGAGAGACAGCAGGCGGCGAGTAGGTACCCAGCTACCCAACTACAAGGGAGGTCTGAATCGCCCCGAGCAAGGTCCCTTAATGCGTGCTGCAGGGGAACGTATAGCCAGACGGCGTGACGGCTCGGTCCGATGGAGATATACCGCAAAGGTGTCCCATGGTAGAGGAAGAGATAGCCTCGACATGATGCGCCCGGCTTCGCCACGGTGGTAACCGCTGTGCGTGACAAGGTGGATAAGCATCTCCTCTCTCGACATGCGCCCCTTGTCGCCATCCGTGAACACGAAGGGGATCGACTCTGACAGCTGCTCCGTCGTCACCGTTTCCAGGTAGTTCCGGTACCACTGATCGGATGCCATCAGAGCTACACGTAGATCCTGCAATAAGGGCGTTTCCGTTGTGTTGTCCGCAGTCAATCCGTGATCGATGCCAACGAGGTGCGCCGCGAAGATCTGATCGACGACGAGGGTATGGTTCAACAATCGCAACGCTGTCTCTCGATCCAGTTCGTGAAGGTCGGCATCGAATCCCTCCATTTTCTCTAGGAGTTCAGCGTTGGCCCAAGCGCGGTAGTTAAACAGGGTGCGCAGCAGTGCAAGGGAACTCATCTGTCGGGTATCCTTTTCCTGTTCGAGAATGTGAGTACGATGTACACATTCTTGTGAGGATCGTTCCAGATGTCTACTCGCGTTCCAACGCCACGGCCTTCTATGCGTAAAGAGCCACGCCAGGCGCGCTCCCGGGCCACCGTCGAGATCATCGTTCGCGCCGGGGCTCGCGTTTTGGGCGACCGTGGTTGGGCGGGCTTCACCACCAACGAGATCGCTGAAGTTGCGGGCGTTAGCATCGGATCTCTCTACCAATACTTCCCTGACAAGCTTGCGCTTGTCGACGCCATCCGCCACCGCCACCTCGACGACGTGCTGGCCGTTATGCGAGGCCTTGGCCAAGAAGGGCAGCCGCTGGATCAGCTCGTCGATGAACTCGTGGATGGCATGATCGCGGCACACGGCGTTCACTCTGCCCTTCATCGCGTACTGCTCGATGAAGTGCCGGTGGATGCAGGGCAGCGGCTCGCGGATCACGCCTTCGAAGCCGAATATCTGGAGCGGTATAGAGCACTCGTTGTGCTCTCCGGTCGTCGAGACGATCCGTCGTTGGAGGTGGTGGTACAGGTGCTTTCCGCGGCAGTGGAGGGCGTGATTCACAAAGCTGCCCGGACCAAGACATTGAAGTCTGCAGAGTTGAGGCGTGAACTTGTGGCGATGATCCACTCGTACCTGTCTCAAGCTCATCCCTGATAAAAGTGCGATGCGTGATACAAGCCCATCCCCATGCATTTTTTGTGGACTGATGAGCAGCATCAGGGCAGCGGTATTGAAGGTCATGCTCGGTCCTCCGATGGGTTCAGGAGGCGAGTTTTATCATCACCAGACCGCTGGCGATCCGGACGGCAGCGATAAGGAGCATGGTGCTGGCGGCTTAGCCCAGCAAGAGATGCATTTTCAGTAATCGACGTACTTCACGCACATTGCACTAGAGTGGAATAGCCGAACATGGCCCATGCGCGCCGTAAATTCTTCGACCTGCATAGCGCCTTTTCTTCATCATCCGAAACTATACGAAACGAAGCCAAGGATTTAGCCTTGTTGTATAAATCAAATCGGCGCGATTAAGGTAGGAGCAAGCTCGCCCCCACACCTAGTTAAAACAGATAGCCGATGTAGATCGCCGCACCGCCACCGGCCTGCAAACCAGCGTTCACACCCGCCATGACCACCGCCCCCTTGGCCGAGCGCGCCAGTTGCCGGCTGACCGTGGCCGAAGCGATGAGCGAAGTTGCCGGATTGGAGCTCAGGGCCACCGACAACGCCAGCAACTTGGGATCGAGCCCTAACAACAAGGCCGTGGCCGAACCACCGAACAACAGGCCCCCACCCACTTCGGTATACATGCAAGGGCCGGTAATGTCGTCGCTGGTCAGGTCGCGATTGACCAACGCGTCACTGACGAACACCTTGCCGGTGCTGGGGAGCGCTTCTGCCGCACCGGCGGCACTTACGCCCTTCCCTTTGATCTGGATATTGATCTTGCCGAAACGCGGCAGCCGTGCGCCAAACCCGACCCCCACACCGACCCCGCCATAGCGGTAGCTGACGTCCTCGCCCTGGGGCGAACGCAGGATAATCGAGCCGCCGCTGCCCGCCACCATGACCACAGTCAGGCCGCCGCCGCTGGCAGTCTGGTACTGCCAGCGACTTTCATTGACCGGGAGTGGGATGTTGTAGCTCATACGCTCATATTCCTTTATGTGGATGAGCCGCACCGCGGCCGCGTTGACGGAAGGCTTTTAGCAGGCCGACTAGGGTGAACACCAGACCCATCACTCCCAGTACTCCGGAAGTGCCCCACAGGGCGGCCGGAGCATCGACGATGGCGCTGCCGGCCGGCTGCTCGGGCAGGTAATGCACCCGCACCGGCTGGTCTTTTTGATAGCCAAAGATAAAGCCGCCCTGGGGATAGGAAATCTTTTCACCGCTGACTGTGGTGAAGGCGATCTCAGGATGCGAACCACCGGCATTCAAGTGGCTGACGATGCCATCGGCGGTCTGTGCCCGGGCGAGGAAGTCGCGTCGGTCGAGGGAGATATTGACGGCAATGCCCAACAAGCCAATGCCAATCAGGGCAAAAAGCAGGCCCAGCAGAATCGTCCCGATGCGTGACGAGGTGTCGTTAGCCATGGTTTGTTCCGATACTCATCCATGAAAGAAGGCAGCGACGATAACAAAAAGCAGGCTATGTCGTAATGCTATTCACATGCTCAAACCTCAGTTTGTTCTACCCGCAACTTGTACATCATCGTCGTTCTTAGCACGGGACAATCCATGCTCGTACTTCAAAAGTACGTGCGGAATAATGCCGTTGAACAAACCAGGCGCCTCGGCACCAGCATGACCGCGATCTTCTCCTGCCCCTGGCGAAAAGACGGTCTCCCCAGCCCACGCGTCCTCCCAAAACTAATTGGCGTAGATGACCGCTGTGGCGCTTCGTGCAAGTCTCGCGAACCGGGCAAGAACGGACTACTGTTGCGGATGCTAAGCTTTGTCCGCACACACTTTTGCACTTCAAACGCAGCATACCAGAGCAAACGTCACGGCTGTATTGAGAGGATATTCCGCATTTTGTCGCAAGCGGCTTCTGCCCGCTCACGTCGGCGATAGATTCCGAATTCGATCCTGCCAGCGGACGTACGAAGGAGACAGCGATAGATTTTTCCACCTTCATTATCGCTTTCCTCTTCAATCGCGGGCATCGGCAGAAGCTGACGATTGACGTGTTCTTTTTGAACTTTCCAAAGCCATCGGCGGACGATTAGCCAATTATCACAGCTCTCCGCCCAAATGGAACATACAGATTTTTTCCACGATATAGAGTATTAACGTATTAACGAATGCTCGTGCTATCGCTTGTTCTCGTCAGGACGCTACCTATCGCTGGCAACGCCCTGGCGAGTTGGCATGTAAGGGAACGGCTAACGTGCTCCTTTACATGCACGCAAAAGCCCCAGCCCAAATCAACCGTCACCGCCACCCCCGCAGGCAATCAGCTCAATAAGGCCCATTTGATACCACTTGTTCTGGCAACTCCATCCATGCTCAAAAGTAAAGGCACTGGCCGTGCCGCTGAACGCAAGACCCACTGAAAGCGCCAGCGCCATTCCAATAGTCGAACGAACTTTCTTCATGTTGTTTTTCACGAGAACCACCTCTATCACTTGATCGCTGGTCCGAGCCGGGGCGCGGTTTTCAAAATCAACCACCCTTCCTTTGGCAGGGACATCCTTTGCTTCATTGAACGGCATCTCAATCAGACAGCGCAGGACAGTGCTCCACCTAATCAATCTCGATCGAGTGGAGCGCTCGCCTCAGGCCCATTAGATGACGGCGAGCCAGCCACATCAATAAGACAGATGACCTATTACCAGCGCAAAAAGACAGGTAAAACCGTACTCCAGCTAACCAACTTACCTGGCGAAATGCTTGGTGAGTTCGAGCAAGGTCGCTCGCAATTCGGGCGGACGTACGGGCTTGGCGAGGATCGAGATATTCATATCCGTCAACATGCTGCGGATACGCTCGATTTCATGGCCGGTCATGATCATCGCCGGCACTTCCCAACCACGCTGTTCGCGTATCGCGGCGATACACTCGGAGCCTGAAATCTTAGTGCCCAGGTCAAAATCGGCAATAATGATGTCGCAGTCGGTGATCACGTTCAGTCCCTCGCTGTGCGTCTCCACCTCGCACCCCCATTTTTCCAGCAAGGCCGAGGTCGCCATCAGCACGTTGGAATCGTCTTCCACCAGACACACCCGCAGGCCCTGCAGGCGGCTTTGCATGGTGACCGGCCGTTGCTCCTCGGGGCGCGGCATGATGCGCTCCAGCCCCCGAATAGTGGCGCGTGTACCCTGGCCGAGTCGAGAGTCCAACTGGATATCCAGGGCAATCAACTCACTTATGCGCTTGACGATGGAAAGGCCCAGCCCCAGGCCCTCAACGTCCTTGTCGCGGGCGTGACGCACCCGGTAGAACTCCTTGAAAACCTGTGGCAAATGTTCGGCGGCGATGCCGCGGCCCTTGTCGTAGATGACAATGGCCAAGCCATCGCCCCTAGGACGCACCCCCATCAATACCGGCCGGCCGGAGGCATATTTGAGCGTATTGGAGACCAGGTTCTGCACCATGGTGGCCAACAACCCGGAATTGACATTCACCCACTGCCGGCAAGGGCGCAGACGCAGCTCGACCCCTGCCCAGCGCGCGGCCTCGGTGTTCTGTTTGACCACGTCCTCCAGCAGCGCGCCCAAGTTCACCGGCTCCGATTGCGGCTCCAGCTTGCCGTTGTCGAGGGTATAGATATCCAGAATCGAGCGGAACAGCTGGGAGACGGTATGCAGCGAGCGGTCGATGTTGTCCACCAGCCGCAGTTCTTCGCCACCCAGGTTGGCGTCGCGCAGGCACGCGGTGAACAGGCCGATGGAGTGGATCGGCTGGCGCAAATCGTGGCTGGCCTGGGCCAAGAAGCGCGACTTTTCCTGGTTGGCGGCGATCGCCTCTTCCGAGGCAATGCGTGTCCGCTTGAGCAAAATATGGGCGTAGGCCGGCACCACAATGGTGGTCACGATCAGCATCAGGAACATGTAGGGCTGGCCGCGCCAGAACGGTGTCAGCACGAAGATCATCACTAGCATGCTCAATGCAATGAGTGTCGCCGCGGCCAAATAGCGCGAGCCGAAGCGCATGCCGTTGCCCAACGTGACCCAGAGCAAGGCGGCGTACACCGGCAACGCGCCCTCCCCGCCCACGATCATGGCGAAAGCGATGCCGCTGTAGTCATGGGTCATGGCGAACAAGCGGCGCCAGAAGAAGTGTCCTGGCCAGCACTTGATCGCCATGCGCAACGGCACCGCCACGCTGATAAAAAACGCCATGTACCACATGATCGGCACATAGGTGGAAAAATCACTGGAAGGTAGAAATGCCACCACAAAAATATATAGCGAGGCACAGGTGCTGACCGTCAACCGCAACGTTGCCTGATCCAGCTCGCTGTTCTTTTCCGTCATGTTCATTGCGACTCTCCAGCGTGAAAAAGCTGCTTCAAACTTGAAACAGAGCGTAACAATTTGGGTTAGGATGCGCTGATAAGCAGGTGCCATGGACCTTGAGCATGACGCATAGAATCATAGTGGCAGATGACCACCCTCTGTTTCGCGAAGGTATGCTGAGAACCATTGAGCGGCTTATACCGACGGCGATCATTGAACAGGCGGGCAATCTTGATGAAGTCCTGGCATTGGCGCGGTCCGGCGCGGAAGTCGATTCGTTGATTCTGGATCTGCGCTTCCCCGGTATCACGTCGATGCAAGTCATCGGCCAACTGCGCAATGAGTTCAAACGCACGTCGATCATCGTAGTGTCGATGATCGACGACCTGGAGATTATTTCTCAGGTCATTGCGCAAGGCGCTGATGGCTTTATCGGCAAAAATGTTGACCCGACCGGCATCGCCGAAGCCATCATGGCGATTCGTGAAGGCGAAGTGGTGGTCAAATACAATCCTGAAAATCCGCTCCTGGACCCCAGCCTTTCCTCGCTCACCGCACGCCAAAAGCAAGTGCTGGGCCTGATCGCGGCCGGCAAAACCAACAAGGAGATCGCCAGGCAACTGGGCATCTCCCCGTTCACCGTACGCATCCATGTTTCAACGCTATTCAAAACCCTGGGTGTGCCCACCCGTGCGGCAGCGGCGGCTCAATTCAGCAACTTTCCCGGCGCCAGCAGGTGGGCGGGCAAACTCGAGACATGAGTCGCCACATAGAGGTATCTACACAGCCTTGATTGATCGTTCACACGCTCTGCGTGTGAATGCCGCTTGGGACGGCCCGCGTCCCGCCGAACAACGTGACGCAGGGCGTCACGGGATGCATTACCACGCGTAGCGTGGGAATGATCAACCTTTGGACGGTGTGTATGTCGTTTGATAAAAATGGCTCATGCCCCTAGCGCTCAGAAGCGGACCTGCACACCTAGACAGCATCACAATGGGTAAAACGGTTATCCAGAACTTTATACTTCCCCCCCTTGCTTCGAGAATGCGCGATCACAAGAAACTTGCGATCGCCTTGCTGTGCCTTCGTGGCCAAGCTGAAATAGAAAGTGTTGAGCTTCAAGATTCGTTCGCTACTACCCTGTAGAGTCGCACAACACTTGTATTTTCACACTAGCACACCTGTACTATTGCCAGCATATTTTGAATAGCTTTAAATTACTGAACATCTTAAAGTTTATTTCATCCAACGACACACGCGCCCATACCTGCTTGTGTCTCGTGTAAACAATCTATTATCCATGCATATTGCATCCATGGGCGCACACGCTATAAGGGAACTATGACTGTGACAACTTCGAGCAATTTGAAATATTTTCGTAATGTCGCTGTGGCGCTTGGTGTCGCAATAACCTTATCAGGCTGCGCGGGCCAGGGGGATCAGCTTGGAGATTTTATGGGCGATCCACTTGGAAGCCTCACTGGAGGGGGTGGGGCTAAGTACACGCCTGCTTTTGTTAAAGCCAATCTCATTAAAGGAAAAACGACGATCGCAGAAGTGCGTCAAAAGTTTGGTGCGCCTTATGAAGTCCATCGGAGTCTAGAAGGGAATGGCGAGGCTGAAGACTGGAGTTACAAGAAAGGCGAAGAAGGCATGAACGCAATGCTAAAAATGTACCGTAAGTACGCACCTACCCAAAACTCACTCGACTCTTACAATCAGGAAGCGAAAGTAGGAAAAGCGTATGACGTAATGGACGATGTCGGCACTGTAACTGGAACTAAGACAACGGAGAAAAAGTCAAGCTACGATTTCTTGCGAGTTCGATTTGTAAACGGCGTGGTTAATAGTTATACCCTAAGTTAAGTCTGACAGATGCTTTTCGCCCCCAAGAATTAATGGGATTTACAGACCGGCGTTAATGATATAGAAAAGCAGACGGCAGTCATACTGCCGATCGCTATTGCTGGGAGCTCTTCCTTTTATGAGGGGCTCCCGTGCTTAATCTGGACGCGCCCATGCAGCAGAGCAGGCAACCCGTGCTCGTTGAGGCATCAAGGCTGCTGTCCGCCCTCGCGCGGCGCGCGGCATAGGCACTGCTGGCCCTAACCCTGTGTACAGTATTGCTGGAATCCCAAAGGACCTCGAAATTTTGGCTGTCATGCACATTGGCAGCGCTTAACTCGCCAGCTTCCGCTTCGCTTAGTATGGCAATGGCCTACTCTTCAGCACACACTCTTTCATGTCTAATCTCACCTAGCAGAGAGTTGCACTCCAAATAAGTTTGCCACTCATAAACCGGGGCAGGAGGTCGGTAACTATAGAGTGGATTCGTACACGGTTTACTAATGCGTCCCGCGCGCGATAATGCACGCAGTGTCGTTTGGTGTCAGAAGAGATTAATCACGTGGAAAAGAACAGCGAACTCGACCAGGCGACGCTGCGATTGACCGTCAGCGCCTGCGCATGGTTCTACATGGTCATACTGACCGCCCTGCACCCCGGCGACATCGCGACCTATACGCCCATTATTGTGTATATCTCGACGTTCATCATTGCGTCGATATTCCTGCGCATGGCGATCAAGCGCTGGCCAGGGCACTTCTTCTGGCGCCGCTTGTTCTCCATGCTGCATGACTATACCGGTATCGCATTCGCCATGGTCCTGGGAGGCGAAGGTGCGTTGCCTATCTACGCCGCGCTGCTCTGGGTGACCCTGGGTAATGGCATGCGCTTCGGCTCACACTATCTGGCCCTGGCAACCGTGATCGCGTTGTCTACCCTGATCGTTATCTTCTGGTTGAATCCGTTCTGGCGCGCCCAGCCCTTCATGTTCCTGATGCTGATCGTGACCACCATTGTGGTGCCGGCCTACGCCCATATTCTGCTCAAGCGGACACGCATTGCCTCGGAAGAGGCAATCGCCGCCAACCAGGAGAAGTCACGCTTCCTGGCGCAGGCCAGCCATGACCTGCGCCAGCCGATCCACTCCATCGGCCTGTTCACCGCGTGCCTGCGCGACGCTAGCCTGAGGGGTGAAGAACTGCGGCTGGTGGACAACATCGACCGCTCGCTGCATACCGTCTCCCAGCTGTTCCGCTCGATTCTGGATATCTATACCCTCGACAACCGAAAGGTCGAGCCGCAATCGGAGCCGGTGAACCTCGGCGCGCTACTACAGGAGGTGGTCAAACAGAACACCGAGGCCGCGCGCTGGGCCGGGATCGAGCTGCGCCTGCGCCCTTGCCGGCAGTGGGTCGACATCAATCCCGGACTGTTGACCACTATGGTGCAGAACCTCGTCTCCAATGCGATCAAATATGCCGCGGGAGAGCCGGTGCTGATTGGTGTCCGCCGCCAGGCAAAGGGCTTGGCCGTGGTGGTTTACGACAAGGGCTGCGGGATTGGCGCCGAACACTTGCCGCAGGTTTTCAAGGAGTTCTATCGGGTGCGCCATGTACGCGACAAGGATGTCGAAGGGCTCGGGCTGGGCCTGTCCATCGTCAAGCGTATCAGCCAGTTGCTCAATGTGGACGTGCATATCCGCTCCACTCCCGGACGCGGCACCCAAGTGGCAATTGCCGGTTTGCAGCCAGCAGCCCCCAGGGCCACGGCGCCTCGGGTGAAAAGCGTCCATGAGCGCCTGACCGGGTTGCGGATCTGCTTGATAGAAGACGACACCAATGTGTTGATGGCGACCAAGGCCCTGCTCGAGAAATGGGGCTGCGTGGTCGAAACCCACGGCGATGCGGATACCCTGAGCAGCGATTGCGACATCATCATTGCCGACTTTGACCTAGGCACCAGGGTCTCGGGGGCCGAATGTATCGCGGCAATACGCGAGCACCGTGGTCGCGAGGTGCCTGCCTTGATCATCACCGGGCACGAAATCGAGGCCATCCGCCAATCGCTGAACACACTGAATATCTCGGTACTGGCCAAACCCGTGCGACCGCCGGAGCTGCGTAGCGTGCTGTTTGAACAGATCAAGTCAATCGAACGCACGGCGACTTAGCCGTGGATCAATCGCTGGCCTAGCTATAGCGCCCTGCGAAGCGTGCCGCGGCGACCGCTCGATTAGGGACATTCAACACACGGATCAGCGAAGACACATGAACACGCACGGTATACGGAGAGATTTGCAGTTCAGCAGCAATTTCTTTATTGGTTTTACCTTGTGCAATCAAGTGCCAGACTTCCCTCTGCCTCGACGTCAGTTTGCTCATCGCTTCATCACCTTCGAAAGACGGTGACTCATCGGATTCGTACTTGACCACTACTTGGCCATTACGAATGTCGTTGATCGCACTGCGTACTTCTTCGGCTGAAATATTCTTGCCAATAAAGCCATTCACGCCCGCCTCCATGACACGCGCAATGACCACACCGTCATCCAGTGCCGACACCACAATGATTGCAGTATCGCCTTTTTCCTTGCACAGTTTTGCCAGCTCTTTCAGGGAGCACAGCCCCGGCAAACGCACTTCAATAAACAACATCGCGACAGGCTGCCAACGCTCCAGAAAGATGCAGACTTCTTCCAAATTTCCCGCTTGCCTTATTTTTGCTCCAGGTATTAAACACTCGAGTAACCCTATCATCCCCTCTCGGTAAAGCGGGTGCTCATCCGCCACGACAATTCGGCAACTCATATCAGGAAGCACAACCCGTTCAGAAATGAAAACAAGCACCGATCATGTCCGAGTCATACAACTTATGAAATAGAACACCTGAACTAGTACACCTGTACTAGTTATCCGAAACACTGGGCATTCAGAAACTTCCCTCTCCATAGAAACATCACGTTGGCAGCGTTAGTACAACCTCGCCCTCCAAAAATAACTGCCTGTTTCAGGACAAAATGGATCTAGTTGGCGCGCGTTTCATAACGCATCTTGACCACTTCAACGATGCGTTCCTGCCCCTGCGTACCCGAGGGGCTGACTGACCTGATTGACTGCCCGCGGTATGGCCCTTCGACAGGAAACCAATTCTGCACCACCACCCTCTGTTTCGGTTGTTCACCGGATGCCGGTCCCGAGGAAATTTCATTGGTGAACCGACAGGTCTCGAACGTCCCGAGCGGCGTCTTGATCGTCTCACGGCCGTGATAGGTCAGCTTTTCCGTCACCTCGAAACCCACCGTCACACCGCCGCTACCGGCCTGGCTTTTGTAACTGACGCTGACGGTCTGCCCGGGCTGCAAATCCAGCGGTGTGGCCGGAGGCGGCGTGTAAAGGGTGGTAGTCAACGAGGCGCCGGCGCCGTGCTGATCGCCATAGCGAATCAACTGGCCGTCCTTGATTTGCGCGTAGGTGGTTGTGAGAAATACGGGTGAATTATTCATGAATGTGGTGTGCAATGAAGCCACCGGCCTGGTTCCCGCGAAGTCTTTACGGCCAAGCGTTTGAGTTTTACTGCGGCTAGTTACCGGCGACACGTTGTCGCGACTCTCATAATCCACCACGGTGCCTGGCTGGAAATCCGCTTCATTGGTGCAGGGTGCCGATGAAGCCGTGCCGCCCACCGCTGCGGTGGTCCAGGTAGAGCCTGCGAGCATCATCGCGGTCAAGGCCATCGCCAGCGGCACGCCGCACGGAGTGTTCGCTTCAATTCTTCCGGTCGGTATATTTTTCAAAAACAGATCCTTGTTCACGTTCGATCAGAAACGATCAATGGCGTGGAAGTTGAATGCCGAGGACGGATCAACGGCAGAGCCACTGTGATCCCACGCTAAAGGGCGAGGCAATAGGACAGCTGTGCTATTGCGTGATCCTGATCGCACCGGTTTTATAAGGTTTTATCGAGCGCTCGGAAAAAAGATGCCTTTATTGAAAAAAACAGCAGCGGCTACCCTGACGCTAGCTATCACCCTGAACCTTAGTATTCAGGCCTCGTCAACCGTGCAGGCAGCAGACAACAAGGCTTTCAATGCCGCCAGCCTGCCCGTGTCGGATGCGCCGTTGGGCGCCTTTCCCTACATTGCGCTGCCCACTGGATATGTCAGCGCAACCACGCCCGATGTCTCCGAATTCGATCAGGTGCCCTTCTGGACCGGCGATCGCCTGCAAGCGGTGGAAGGCAAGGTCTGGTCGGCGCATATCGACGCGGCGCAGGGTAAGGCATTCTCCAATATCGAGTTGCAGCGTAACCTCGAATCAGTGGTGTCGTCCTTGGGCGGCAACAAGATCTTCGACGGCAGGATTGCGCAAGACGCTGCTCAGAAAATCCAGGAATGGCCACGGGATTTCGCGCTCAAATACAACAGCGGCCTGGGCGACATCTGGAACAATGCCGCGCAAGTCTTCGTTATCCATCGAGCCGACCGCGACATCTGGATTCATTTGTGCAGCTACTCGTTTGGCGGCGGCCTGCTCATCGCAGAAACCAAACCTGTTCAGATAACCGCCGGTCTGTTGCCGGCCAGTGAACTGAAAGCGCAGATAGATAAAACCGGCAAGGTGGCATTGCACGTCAACTTCGCGACTGACCAGACCCGCATCCTTCCCGATTCGCAACCGCAAATCGAGCAACTGTCGCAGTTACTCAAACAGGATGCCTCGTTGAAATTGGCCATTAACGGCTACACCGACCGCACCGGTGATCCCGCGCACAATAAGACACTGTCATATGACCGCGCCAAGGCTGTCGTCGCCGCCATCACCGCCAAGGGCATAGACGCGGCCAGGTTGTCGGCTGCTGGCTTTGGAGATGCTGACCCGGTGGCCGACAACGTCACCGAAGCGGGCAAAGCGCAAAACCGCAGGGTCGAGTTGGTCAAGCAGGACTGAGGGGCCTCCAGGCGGCAGAGCACATCGATTGGCGAACGCCCCTTCAGTCGCTCATGAGGCTCAGAAACCGTGCGATAAAGCCTCCATGCATCGACATCCGGAAACCGCGCTAACGCAGCAAGTACCAACTTGTACCGCAGTGGATCAAGTTGCCAATCGGGAATGCGCTGACCGCGATTCCCCAGACTAAGGGATAGCAGGCGCCGAGCCTCGATATGGGGGTTGATCTGATCTCGGGATTTTCCTGCCAGTTTGGCGAAGACAAGCAGCGGCAAATTATTCGAAGCTTCATAGGTGGCCAGCATCTCGGCGCGCAGACGTTGTATCTCAGATACTTGGGGTTCGTGCAGCTGTTCAGTCTGCGTTGACGCAGGTAGGACGGGTGAATACTGAGCCGGGTTAAGGACCGGTTCGTTGCTTACGGACTTTTTAGAGGCTGGGACCGTCGTCGCTGGGAAGCCACTGCTGTACAGAACGGCGTTTGCGTTCGCGCTTTGGCAGCCACGACCGCGATGAGCTTGCACCGGGTCTACGCAGCTATCACCTCATCTACTCACGCCAGCAGGCTAACCCCCCCATGGAACGGTCAAAAGCCCGCGCCTTATCGTGTTCTATCGCGTGGCAAACGACGACGTGATCGAGGTCGTCCGACTCCTTCATGACGCAATGAAAGTGCAACTGCACCTGCCCAGCGACTGATCACCGACCTAGCCCAAAAGCTTAACTGGCCATGAACAGCGAAGGTCTGGCGCCCCCTCTACATCTCAACCTGAGCGCCCTCGCTCTCAGCCGACTCGGCGGCCAATTGAAGCGGGAGGTTCTGGGCCCGGACGGACTATCGAGACCCACGACAACTGCCGATGGACACGCGGGTCGATGCCCTTGGCGACCAGGACCCTTGCAATATCACATAGAGCACGAGCATCTCGTAAGCTAATTTCAGGATAGGCACCAAGAGAAATACGGGGTTGCTTATCCGCCCAGGAAAAGCGGAAGTGCCAGCACTTGGCGCCTTTCGTATTAACGAAAAGGGCGAGGCCGTTGTAGTCAGGGAGGGTGTTGTCCTTGGCACGGGGTTTGGCGTGCCGGACTGCCGTATTGGTGAGAGCCATCGTACAATCTCCGTCTCGTTTGAATAGAGGAGATTTGTACGGTTTCCAGAGAGGCGAGTCCCACGAAAAAATGATCGACCAAGCACCGGATTAATGTACTAAAAAACGTGGCTGGTAGTGCTTTCGAGTGGAACTTACTGGAACGAAAAAAGAGGCCGAAGCCTCTTTTTCAGTTTCTGCAGACTTCAATAGTAGCCTGTAGAACAATAATTGGAGCGGGAAACGAGACTCGCATCTGGCGTCCGACCCATTGAAATCTAAGGGGTTTCTTTTCTTGCCGAAGCAGGAAAAGACTTAATTCTGGACTCGTTTTTGGGGAATATCAAGGGCCAAGAAAGCGTGATTCCGGGCTGTGCCATTTGCTTCTACCGATAGCCAGCCGGACGGCAGCGTCCGGTCTGGACAATACTCACTGACTTCTTGGATAACTAGAGGGCGGCCTGAATCTGCTCCTACTGTAGCGACCCATCCAGCTACTCAGTTCAGTAGCCTTATAAATCGTTCTTCTGTAATGAACAGCACCGTCTGACCCAGCTCGGCCCAGATACGCAGGGTTTCTTCATTCATGCTGTTGCGGCTGATGGCATCCAGCGCGGCGACTTCGAGCCCACCGGCAAACTGCCGTCAGAAGCGGAGTTGGGCGAACGCTTTGCGGTGAGTCGCGTTACGGTGCGTCTGGCGGTGGGCAAGCTTTGCGATGACGGAGTGGTGGAACGCAAGCAAGGCAAAGGCACCTTCGTGGCGGCCAAGCAGGTTCGACATGGGCTGGATGCGTTGCGCAGCTTTCATGAAGCCTTGTTGCTGCAAGGGCTCAAACCGAGCATGCGCGTCATCAATCACGCGTTGCAGCCAGTACCGGAGGATATGCGTGGGTTGTTTGAAGCCTCGGATGATTGCCTGCTACTGGAACGACTGCATTTTGTCGACGACGACCCCATCGCACTCGGGCGCAGCTATTTGCCGGCTGAACTGGCCAGCGTGGTGTGGACCGATGTCGAGCACCAACCGATTTACTCGATTCTGGAGTCGATCACCGGCATGGCGGTCACTCGCGCCGACCTGGCGATCCGCGCGCAGGAAGCCGACAAAACCCTGGCTAATGCCCTGCACATCAAACGCGGTGCAGCACTGTTAGTCATGGAGCGCACTTCGTACTTCGCCAACGGCCGCTGCTGCGACCGCACCAGGTTTTTCATCCGGCCGGAACGCTATGCCTTTGTCCTCAGCGGGGTGTTCAAATCCCCAAGCGCCCGTTGAAACGAGCGCTTGTTCGCCTTGGCGGGTTTACCCCAGAGCGGCAAATCCCCTTTGCAGATCCTCAATCAACGCCCCGACATCCTCGAGTCCAATGTGTAACCGCAAGACCGGATTCAATTGGCGATCCGAGACGCTATTGCGATCCGATGGGTCAGCAACCGTAACGAGGCTTTCGTAGCCTCCCCAGGAAGCCCCCAGACCGAATACCTGCAGCGCATCGATGAAGCGCTCGACGCCGGTGACCTCATCATTTCGCAGTTCGAAGGACAGCAATCCGTTGCTGCCAGCGAAGTCCCGCCGCCACAGTGCGTGATTGGGATGATCGGGCAACGCCGGGTGGAAGACCCGTTTCACCTGCGGCTGTGCTTGCAGCCAGTGAGCGATATCCAGGGCCTGGCGTTCGTGCACCTCCATGCGTGCCGCCAGGGTACGTGCGCCGCGCAGCACCAGATAGGCGTCGTCGGGACTGACGGCAATGCCAACGGTATCGCTCATGGATGCCAGTGGCTGCCAGACGTCTTGCCGGGTGCAGACGCTGCCCATGACCACATCACTGTGACCGCACAGGTACTTGGTCAACGCCATGATTGAGATGTCCGCGCCCAGTGCCAGTGGTCGATACAGATAGCCCGAGCCCCAGGTGTTGTCCACGGCTAACAGGATGTCCCGTGGTTTACACAGCGCCGCGATGGCCGGCAAGTCGCCGAGTTCATACAGCAATGAACCGGGTACTTCGGTGTAGACCATTTTCGTGTTGGCTTGCAGTTGCGCCTGCAAGTCGCTGCCGTCAGGCGCGAAGTAATTGACCTGGATTCCGAACGGCTCAAGCAGGTCCCGTGCCAGACGCCGCACGGGAGCGTATACCGCGTCGGTGATCAGCACATGGTCGCCGGGCCGCAGGTACGCAAGGAACGTCTGTGCCACCGCCGCCAGCCCGGTACCGAACAGGCGGGTACGGTAACCGCCCTCCAGCTCCGTCACCATATCTTCCAGGGCAAACGCCGTCGGGTTGCCCCGGGCGCCATAACTCAGAACGCGCTCGGTATCACGGCGAGCACGGGCGTCGCGCATTTGCGTCAAGTTGTCGAAAATCACCGTACTCAACCGGCTGACCGGAACGTTGACGCCCCGCCCGCCCTGGCCCTTTTCCGTCCTCGCTGCATGTACCAGGCGCGTACGGACCCGTGCATCGAGGGTGGCTTGAGGCTGCACGCGCAGCGGCTTGAGGCTGGCGATTTCGTTTGCGCTCATCTGCGCCAACAGGCCTATTTCCCACGCCAGGTACTGGCGCGCGGCGTCCTTGTTGCCAGAGTGGCGATCATGGGTAAAGAACAGAAAATCGATACACTGATGATCAGGCGGTGTGTTGGCGTCCTCTTGCACGGCGAACCCCGCCGCACGCCAGGCGTCGAGACCACCCTCCAACAAGCGAGCATGTGCGCGCTGAGTGTCCGGCAACACCTGCGCTGCGAAAGCGGCGAGGCGCGGGTCATCGGCCAGCAACACCAATGGTCGCTGATCGCCAGCCACATCGCTTGCCAGCAACGAACGGATCGACCAGCGTGAACCGGCAATGTGGGCTTTGCGATAGCTCATGCTCGGACGCAGATCAATGACTACCAGCGTATCGTCCTTGAGAGCATCGCTCAGGGACTTCGCCGATATCACGGGCAACGCTTGGTATGCAGGTGCCTGATACGCGGGCAACGCCAAGCCACTGCTCACCCCCCCTGCCAGCACATAGGCCTCATGCCCCAGCTGCCGAAGCCAACTGGCAACAATCGGTGCGCGAACGCCATCGCTGTCGATCAACACCAGCCGTGCCTGTCGCACGCCGATATACAGATCGGTTGACTGAATCAACTGGCCACCCGGTGTATGTTGCGCACCAGGCAGGCTGCCGGCGGCAAATTCTTCGGCTGTACGCACATCGCATAGGAACAGGCTGCGCGTAACATCCGCGGCCCACTGCTCGACCTGCGCGGCCAGTACGGTTTTTGCCCCAGCCTGTTCGGCCAGCTTTTGCGCGGCAAGACGCTGTTGTGCCAAGGCTTTCGATGACACGTCATCGGCATAGCGACGGGTGCTGCCATGCTCCAGCTGGAAGTCTTCCAGATACCAGCCTTGCGTGCCGTTTTCCAGGGCGTAGACCGGGTTCTTCACTCCCAGATTGATCAAGGTCTGGGCGCCAATAATGCTGCGGGTTCGCCCTGCGCAATTGACCACGACAGGCGTGTGGTCGTCCGGCACCAGATCCTGCAGGCGATAGCCCAGTTCGCCGTTCGGGCAGCAGACTGAACCGGGAATGGTCATCTTGCGGTATTCATCGAACGGCCTGCCGTCCAGCACCACCAACGGCTCTCCCCGGGCCTGCCATTCGGCCAGTTGTTGCGCCGTCACATGCGGCGTGTGGCTGGTTTCTTCCACCAACTCGCCAAAGGCCTTGGACGGCACATGCACCCCGGCAAACAGTTGCAAACCAGCGGCCTGCCAGCCATCGGCACCGCCCTCGAGAACGTGTACGTGCTCGTAGCCCAACGCTTGCAGGCGCTCGGCGGAGCGTGCCGCGATATCTCCACCGTTCTGATCGTAAATCACCAAACGAACCTTTGGGTTCGGCGCCAGACGCCAGACCTCCAGCTCCAGTCGGCTATAGGGCAGGTTTACCCCGAAGAACAGATGGGCTTCGCCATACTGTCCGTGCTCGCGCACATCAAAAAGGGCAATTTCCTGCCCGTCGAACAGCCACTGCTGCAATTGCCCTGGGGTTACGGTCTGGCTCATGGAAGTCCCGCTTGATAGAAATTATTGAAGCGCCAGAGAGCGCTCGCTGGCCGCGACATCGCGGCCCTTCGCATAGGCACGCTGAACAGCCGGCCGCGCCTTGAGGCGTTCGCGCCAGGCATGGATGTGCGGGAAGTCCGTCAGGTCCTGCCCTTGTCGCTGCGGCTGAATCCACGGAAAGATCGCCATGTCGGCGATGGAGTATTCGCCCGCTACGTAAGGCACTTCAGACAGACGCGTTTCCAGCACCGTATACAGCCGCGTCGCTTCGGCATTGAGCAGGTCCAGAGCGAACAGCAACGGTTGCGGCGCCTTCTCTTTGAACAGCTGCAACTGGCTCAGGTACGGGGTGATATGCCCCACCTGCCAGAACAACCATTCCTGGACTTTCTGCCGCTCGACACTGCCCGTCGGCGGCAGAAAACGCCCCGCCTTGTCGGCCAGGTAATTGAGGATCGCTCCGGACTCGAACAGGCTCAGCGGTTCGCTCAAGCCCTCAGGCGCATGGTCGACTATCGCCGGAATTCGCCCATTGGCGCTGATCCGCTGGAACGCCGCATTTTTCTGTTCGCCCTCGCGGATATTGATCGGCAGCACGCGGTAATCCAGGCCGAGCTCTTCGACCAGGATGCCGATTTTCAAGCCATTACCTGTGGGCCAGTAGTAAAGGTCGATCATGCGTAAGCCTTGATCGACGGCGCCATTTGCGAGGCGTTGTAATTGAGGATGCGCCCATCTGCTTCCACACCGTAGCGGCCGTTGAGGGATTCCAGCGGCAGGCCGTAGAGGTGGAAATGCAGGGTCGCTTGCTCACCTTCGACACGAATGCCGTGCAGGTCTTCACCGAGAAACGAGATCGATGTGCCGGGTTGCACGACCACTTCCTTTTCCAGGTGCAACGTGGTGAAGCCAGGCTCGCGACCCTCATCGTCACGGCTGTAAACGTAGTTGATTTCCTCGCCTTCGACGGCACTGATGATCGCCCAGGTTTCATGGTTATGCGCAATCGTACTTTTGCCAGGCAACAGCGAATTCAGGTACAGCGTCGGCGTGTCGCCGTCGTCATTGAGTCGGTAGCGGAACGCCGTGCTGCCCTGCCCCGGTACGGGCGCGGGAAACGCATCGAAGTTAAACAGGTCGCGGCGCTCGGCCAGGGTTTCGAGCAGGGCGACGATTTCCACCAGCGCGGCGCGGTCGACGCCCCGTTGATTGATGACGCGGATTTTCTTCAGGAAATCCTCGATGACAGCGGTACGGTTATCGGTACTCATGAACAGGCTCCTCGGTATTAAACGGACAGGCTGTAGCGACCCAGGTTGGTCAACAGGTAGGGGTCGTCGGCGATGACGGGACGGCGCCCCGGATCCCCCAGGGCATGACGCAGGAATTCCCGCGTACGCTCGCTGGACGGGTGCTGGAAAATTTGTTTGGCGCTGCCGTGTTCGACGATCACGCCGTTTTCGGTGAAATAGACGATGTCGCTGATTTCTTCGGCGAAACGCATCTCGTGGGTGACCAGCACACAGGTCATGCCTTCTTCAGTCAATTCGCGAATCACCGTCAGCACCTCGCCGACGGTTTCCGGGTCAAGGGCCGAGGTCACTTCATCGAACAGGATCAACTCCGGGCGCATCGCCAGCGCCCGCGCAATCGCCACGCGCTGTTGCTGGCCACCGGACAGTTGGCCCGGATAAGCATCGGCCTTGTGCTCCATGCGCACTTTGGCCAGCAGCGCACGTGCCTCTTTTTCCGCCTCCTGGCGGCTGCGCCCCAACACCTTGCGCGGCGCAATCACCAGGTTTTCGAGCACCGACAGATGCGGGAACAGGTTGTACTGCTGAAAGACAAATCCCACTCGCTTGCGCAATTCAATGCGTTGGGCTTCCTGGGCCAGGGTGTGAACCTCGGTGGTACCGACACGGATAGTGCCGTGCTGGGGCCGCAACAGCCCGGTAATGCAGCGCAGAATCGTCGACTTACCAGAGCCGGACGGACCGATGATCGACACCGCCTGACCACGGCGCACATCGAGATCGATGCCTTTGAGCACCGGGTTGCTGCCGAACGACAGGTGCAGGTCGCGCAGGCTGACCAGAGGCTCGGCGACGGTTTCAGTAGAAGGCATAACGTCGCTCCAGGCGTTGGGTGAGACGGGAAATCGGGTAGCAATAAGCGAAGAACAGCACCAGCAGACTGAGATAAATCACCACGGTGAAGCCGGTCATGTTCACGGTGTTGCTGGCGATCTGTGCGGTGTCGATCACGTCATGCACCCCCACCAGCGAGGCCAGCGCAGTGCCCATGGTGATCACCGCATACAGGTTCATCCACGGCGGCAACATCCGTTTAAAGCACTGCGGCAGGATGATCGAGCGGAAAATCTGGCCACGGGTAAAGGCCAGCGAACGGGCCGCTTCCCATTGCGTGCTCGGGATCGAGGCGATGGCGCCGCGGAAGATTTCCGCGACATTGGCACTGGCCGGCAACGCCAGGCCAATCGTCACCTTGACCCAGTCCGGGAACGAGATGTAGGCGCTGCCGACGTGGATCTCGAACGGGAACACATAGGTGGTGAAATAGATCAATACCAGCCACGGCGCGTTGCGAAAAATCTGCACCCAGATCCGTGCCGGCAAACGCAGCACACGCAAGGGTGACAACGCCAAAGCACCCACCAGCAACCCCAGTACCGATCCCAGGGCGATGGCGACAAGACTGATCAGAATGTTCTGGCCAAAGCCCGCGGCCAGGGCCGGAGACCATTGCATTAGCGCCTTCAACACCGGGCTGTGCGGGGTGAACCACAGCAGCCAGAGCACGGCGCCGATCAGCAACACCTTGCCGACATGCCGACGCGGCCAGGCCTGCGGCGCGGTGACGGACGATTCAATGGCCATAGCCGGGCATCCTCAGGCGCGCTTCGAGGTAGCGCCCCACACAGTTGACGATAAAACTCAGCAGACCGAAAAAGCTCAGGATCAGGATCATCAACTCCAGCACGTTATCGCTCTGGGTCCAGATCATGATCGACGCATAGGTGATGTCGCCGACGGCAATCGCCGAGGCGACGGCAGTCATCTTCACCAGGTCGATCAGGTTGTTGATCAGCGATGGCAATGCAAAGCGCAGAGCCAGGGGTAATTGCACGTTCCACAACAACTGACGGCGGCTGAACGCCAGCGAACTGGCCGCTTCGAGTGTCACCGCCGGCACGGCTTCGATACCGGCGCGCAAGGCCTCGGCGTGGAAGGCGCCCTTGTGCAGCGAGATGACGATCACCACCCAGGCGAATGGCGTCAGCGGATTCGCGGCACCGACGGCCTGGGTCAGCAACATGTTCAACACCAGGAAGGCGCAATACAGCTGCACCAATGTCGGCGTGTTGCGCGTGACTTCGACGAAAACCCGTGCAGGTTTCGCCAGCCACGGGCTTGCGCTGGTCAGCATCGCCGCCAGTCCGACACCGGCGAGCAAACTGCCGACAATGGTGAACAGGCACAACAACACCGTGGTCAGCGCTCCCTGCTCCAGGCTGCCGCGCTGGTAGGCATCCAACAGAAAGCTGTAGTTCAGGCCAAATCCCGCGGTCCAGTTGACGAAAAGTTCCAGCCAATGACTCATGCTGCGCCCCGCAAATTCGCACAGGCCCGGGCGATTCGGCGTCCCGCTTCAACGACGCTGTCGGTCGCGGTGGCAATGGACAGGCGAAACCACGGCGACAAGCCATAGGCACTGCCCGCCACGCCAGCCACACCCTGCTCCAGCAAATACGCCACCACATCGGCGTCGCTATCGAGTCGTGCGCCGTCCGGACGATAGTGCCCCAGCAAACCGGCGCAGCGGATGAACACGAAGAAACCGCCCTGGGGCTCAAGCACTTCGAGGCCATCGACATCGCGCAAAGTCCTCACCAGCAAATCCCGCCTCAGTTGATAAGCCGCGACCTGCTCCGGCAAGAAATCCAGCCCGCCTTCAAAGGCTGCCAACGCGGCGGCCTGCCCGACCGAGGAGGCTCCAGAAGTGGATTGCGACTGCACGACGGCCATCGCGTTCGTGAGCACCTGCGGCCCGGCGCCGAAACCGATGCGCCAGCCGGTCATGGCGTACGTCTTGGAGACACCGCCAACCAGCAGGCAACGCGCATGCAGATCCGGCGCGACATTCAGCAGACTCTGCGCCGGCTGACCGTCAAAACGGATGTGTTCGTAGAGCTCGTCCAACAGCACCAGCACCTGAGGATGACGGCGCAGCACCTCGGCGAGGGCCTGCAACTCGGCCGCGCTGTACACCGCACCGCTGGGGTTGCCGGGACCGTTGAGGATCAGCCAGCGCGTGCGCTCACCGATGTGTTGTTCAAGCTGCGTGGCTGTGAGCTTGCAGCCCTGCTCAAGTCCGCACGCGATGAACACCGGTTCACCGCCATTGAAACGCACGCTGTCCGGAAACGACGGCCAGTACGGTGTCGGCACCAGCACTTCATCGCCGTCATCGAGGGTCGCGGCGAAGGCATTGAAGATGATCTGCTTGGCGCCGTTGGCAATCACGATGGAGGCCAGCGAATAATCCAGACGGTTCTCGCGCTGGAGCTTGCGCTGCACAGCCAGGCGCAAGGCTTTCACACCGGGCGTTGGCGTGTATTTCGTAGCACCGCCAGCGATGGCGGCACAGGCGGCTCGCTTGATGTGTTCGGGGGTATCGAAATCCGGCTCGCCGGTAGTCAGGTCGAGAATGTCGTGGCCGGCGTCCCGCAGCTCTGTGGCGCGGGATTTGGCCGCCGCGTTGGCCGACAGAGAGACGCGTTGCACGCGCTTGGAAAGACTGAGTGTCATGGCTGGATCACCTCCACGACTTTGCCCGGATTGAGCAGGTTTTTCGGGTCCAGTGCATGCTTGATGCGTCGCATCAGATCCAGCTCCACCGAGCTTTTAAAGCGTTCCAGCATGCCCACTTTGCGCTGGCCGATACCGTGTTCGGCACTGATGGAACCGCCGTGGGCATGGGCACTGTCATGCACCAGCAGACTGAGTGCCGCGTAATTGGCCATGTGCGCATCCACCGTCGAATCCAGTGGATGCGCGACGTTGTAGTGCAGGTTGCCATCGCCCAGGTGGCCGAACGTGTAGTGACGGACACCGGGAAAATGCACCTGCAACAGCGCATCCGTGGCGGCGACGAACTCCACGACTCGGGAAATCGGCACCGAAATGTCATGCTTCATGTTGCGACCAGAACGTTTCTGCGCCTCGCTCATGTTTTCTCGCAAAAGCCACAGTGCGTCGCTTTGTGGGAGGCTTTCAGCGATCAGCGCATTGACCAGAAAATCCTGTTCGAACGCTTCGCCGAGCACTGTTTCAATGGCCTGGCGGGCGTGACTTTCGCTGTGGTTATCCGACAGTTCCAAAAGCGCGAACCAGGGTTGGCTGACACCCGCGAACGGTTGTGGCCCCTCCGGAAACTGTTCGCGCAACAGCGCCAGGCAATCGGCGCTGAGCAATTCGAAGGCGGTGAGTCCGGCGCCAAATCCGGCGCGGGCATGGGACAGGCATCGCACCGCCTGCGCCAGCGAGTCGAAGGCCAGCAGCGCCGTGACTTGAGCCTTGGGCAACGGAAACAGTTTCAGGGTCGCCGCGGTGATGATGCCGAGGGTGCCTTCGCTGCCGATGTACAGGTCGCGCAGGTCGTAGCCGGAATTGTCCTTGCGTAAACCGCGCAGGCCGTTCCAGATTTCACCCTCGGCAGTGACCACCTCCAGCCCCAGCGTCAGTTCGCGAGCATTGCCGTAGCGCAGCACGGCGGTGCCGCCGGCATTGGTGCCGAGATTGCCACCAATCGTGCAGCTGCCTTCGGCGCCCAGGCTCAGGGGAAACAGGCGACCGGCGCTGCGTGCAACGTCCTGAACGGTCTGCAGGATGCAGCCCGCTTCAACCGTCAGGGTGTCGTTGTCGGTGTCCACGGCCCGCACCCGGTTCAAGCGATCGAGCAACAACAAGACGGCTCGGCCACTGGCATCCGGCGTTGCGCCGCCCATCAACCCGGTATTGCCGCCCTGCACTACCACGGGGGTGTCAACGGCCACGCAGGCACGGACCACCGCCGCGACCTCCTCGGTGTTGGCCGGGTGTACGGCGGCAATGACCTGGCCGATGTAGCGACCCTGTTTATCGGTCAGGTACGGCGCGGCCTCTTCGCCGCTCTGTACATGACTGGCGCCGAGCAACTGCTGCAAGACCGTGAACAACTGCTGACTCATTTGAGCACCGCCAGCGGCGAGGCGTTGCGATATTGCTCGTGCAAGTGACGCAAAGCCTGGGACGGCGCCATGCCCGTACGCTCGCCAAGTTCGATCAGCCAGCCACTGCGGTGCCAGTCGCGCACGATCGCATCGAGTTTCGCCTGAGTATCGTGCTCGCCTTTGCGCAACCAGATCACCGAGTTGGACGGGATCAGATCACCTGGCAACGGGATCTCATAACCAGCCCACTCGGCATCGCTCAACAAGGCGTGCATGGTCGGGCTTACATGCACCGCTGCCACGCAGCCATTGCCGCGCAGCGACAACAACGATTCGGACTGGCTGCGGAACGCCTTGATCTGCGCACCGTAGGTTTCCTGCAACGGCTTGATGAAGTTGCTACCCTGGGACACACACACCGGCTTGCCCTTGAGGTCGGCCCACTGGGTGATACCTGAGCCTTTGCGAATCAATGCTGCGCCGCCGACCTCTTCATAAGGCGTGGGCACATAATCGAGAATCTCGCCGCGCTCTTCGGTGAATTGCATGTTGGCGATCAGGATGTCGACCTTGCCCTGCTGCAGGAACTGTACGCGGTTGGGCGCCAGCACCGAGACAGTGTTGGCCTCGACGCCCAGCGCCTTGGCCACGCCCTTGGCCAGTTCGACGTTGTAACCCTGGTGTTCGCCGGTCTTCGGATCGATGGTGCCGAACGGCGGACCACTGAGCATCACCCCGATGTTGATGACGTGGCGTTGCTCGATCTTGTCCAGCGTGGCATCGGCCCGAGCCAGGCTCGCACCTGACGCGAGTGCCCCTGCCAGGCACAACGATGCCAGGGCTTTGGTGGAAAAAAGACAATTCATGCGCGACTACCTTGAACGGCCGTCGCGCGATGCGGCGGCGTGTTGAATACGATGAGGTGAATCAGGCGCCGTTGGCCTGGAACTTCTTTTGCAGTTCGACCAGCGCCGGTGACGCCGGCGTGATGTGGTTGCGGGTCTGGGCTTCGATCAACCAGCCGCTGCGGTGCAGCTCCTTGACGATCGGGTCGAGCTTGGCCTGGGTGTCGCTTTCCCCGCGACGGGTCCAGATAACCGACGGCGCCGGGTTCAGTTCCGGGGTGATGGTGCGATAGCCTTGCCATTCGGCGCTGTCGGCGATCAACGGGTTGACCAGCGTGGCGTCGTGCACCGCCGCGACGCAGTTGTTGCCGCGTAACGCCAGCAAGGATTCGGACGAGCTCTTAAACGCTTTCAACTCAACGCCCAGCTCCGTGAGCGGCTTGACATAGCTGCTGCCTTGCGAAGTGCAAACCGGTTGCCCTTTCAGGTCTTCCCAGCGAGTGATCTTGCTGTCCTTGAGCACTGCGGCGGTACCGCCTACCCGGTAAAACGGCGTCGGCACAAATCCGAGGATTTCGCCGCGTTCCGGGGTCCATTCCATGTTGGCGATCAGCAGGTCGACTTTGCCCTGCTGCAGGAACTGCACGCGGTTGGCAGGCAATACGGGAACCAGCTGCACCTCGGCCCCTAGCTGCCGGCCCAGCTCCTGGGCCAGCTCGACGTTCAACCCCCTGGGTTTCTGGGTCGCTGGATCGATCCCGCCAAAGGGACCGCCCGAGAGCAGCACACCGACCACCAGTACGTGACGCTGCTCGATCTTGTCCAGCGTCGCATCCGCCTGGGCAGCGGTGGTGCTGGCCGCCAGCAAGATCAAGGCACCCAGCATGGCAGGCAATAAACGTTTTACAGGTGTGCGCTCGAACAGCATGGTTTTTCCCCCTAATGAATGATCGGCGTCCCCCGACCTGTTGTGGTGGGATCCTAGGTAAAGCGTGCTTCTAACGGAAATTCAAATATCTAATATCGTTATAACCTGATGAGCCCGCGCAAATGACAAAAGCCTGGATAACCCCGTATATATTGAATGACACCAATAAATCGATAAAACATCACCAAAAAACACATAACGTTTATTTATGTTTATGTTTAAAGTCGTGATGTAAAAAACAGCCCTGGAAACAGCCATGTCGACCCTGCCCACGCTAGACCTCGAATTACTGCGCACCTTCATTGCCGTGGTGGACCACCACAGCTTTGCCGAAGCCGGCACGCATCTGAACCGCACGCAATCTTCGGTGACCCAACACATGCAACGCCTGGAGCAACAGGTCGGGGTGAATCTGTTCGAGAAGCACGGGCGGCAGAAGCGACTCACTGAAGCCGGGTTGCAGTTGCTGCGCCACGCCCGGCATATGCTCTCGATGAATGACGAGGCCCTGAGCTCCCTGCGTGAAAACAGCCTGAGCGGCGTGCTGCGCATCGGTTCGCCCCACGACATCGCCGACACGATCCTGCCGCCAATCCTCAGCCACATCGCCCGGTCGGCGCCGCGCTTGCGGCTTGAAATCGATGTCGGTCGCAGTCCGTTCCTGATGGAGGACCTGCACCGCGGCAAAGTCGACATGGTGATTTCCACCCGGGAGGACCCGAACCTCGAAGGCTTCGCCTTGCGTACTTCGCCTGTGTGGTGGATTTGCTCGGCGCAATACCTGCACAACCCCAGCGAACCCTTGCCGCTGATTCTGGTGGATGAACCGAGTATTTATCGTCGCTACGCCCTGGAAGCCCTGGAACGCGCAAACATTCCCTGGCGCCAGGCCTACCTGGCCTCGAATCTGATTGGCATCAAGGCTGCGACGCGTGCGGGGTTGGGTGTCACGGCCCGTAGCATGGAAATGCTCGGGCCGGACATGCGCGTACTGGGTGAAACGGACGGATTGCCACGGCTGCCGGACGTGACCTATCACTTGTGGATTCGACCCAACACCGTAAATCCGCTGGTGCGCCGAGCCTATCAATTAATCAGGAGCAGTCAGGGTCTCTGACCAGACCCACGAGCGAAGCCAGGCGCGCTGATCAGCAACAACCTGGCATGGCGATTATTCAGATGGAGCAGCTGCTGGCACCATGCTTTTCCAGGTAACGTTGCTGGTCTTCATCTGCCAGTTGAAACTCACCCAACGGCACGATGACGGTGGCCACCGGTTTACCTAATTGCCCCGAAGCATCCAGGCGTTGTTTGGCGACCAGTGCCAGCTGGGCTTGCTGGGCGGTGCCAAAAAACAGTGCAGATCGGTATTTGACCCCGACATCCGCGCCTTGACGGTCGAATGAGGTCGGATCATGCAGCGTCCAGAAGTGCTCTATCAGGCGACTGTAGGAAATGACTTTGGAATCAAAGTCCACTTGCACCACCTCGATCAACTCAGACTCGCCCCTGACCGATCGCGCAAGACCAACCCGACTGTCGAGCACGCCCGGCAACGATCTGAATGCCGCTTCAGCCCTCCAAAAACAGCCGGCACCGAACGTCGCCTGCTCAACAATCACGTCTTGGCGAAAATCAGTCATGCGCTGACAACCACTTCGTTTGGCAGCAGATGCGCATGCAACTGCGCAATATGTTCAGGCCCGATACCGCAGCATCCACCGACAATACTGGCACCCGCCGCTACCCAGGTTCTGGACCAGTGCAGGTAGGATTCAGGGCCCAGATCGCGGCGAATCTCCAGCAGCGTGCTGTTGGCCTTTGCCTCTGTGCTGACAGGCGGAAACGCGTTTGCGTAAACCCCCAGCTCGATGCTTTGATCGAGGCGCAGAAGGACATCCCCGGCCACCGCCAGCGCCGCTGCCATGACTTCCGGCTGGCTGCAATTGAACAGCACCGCCCTCGCCCCCAATTCGACCGCTACGTGTACCGCCTGGGCGACTGACTCCGAGGAACGCAATCGCGGTGGCTCGCCGGCTTCATCAAGCAGCGTGAACGACAGCCAAAGCGGTTTCGATTCTGCGCCAAGCGCCTCGACGACTGCCCGGACTTCAGCGATGGAACTCTGGGTTTCCGCCAGCCACACATCAACGTGCGCCTGCAATCCGGCGATGAGCTCGCGATGGATCACGACCGAACGTTGATGATCAAACAAGTCAGGTCGATAAGACCCTAGCGCCGGCGGCAACGATCCGGCCACCATGACCGGTTCGGTGCTGCCGGCCGCCGCCTGACGAGCCAGGCGTCCGGCCCGCTCGGCCAGCGCACGGCCCTGCTCGGCAAAGCGCTCATCACCGATGTGAAACGGCACCACCGCGTAGCTGTTAGTGGTGATGATTCGCGCACCGGCCTCAATAAATGCCTGATGAGCCTGCAGCACATAGTCAGGCGCCTCGATCAACGCGAGGGCCGACCATTCCGGCTGGCGAAACGGTGCCCCGATACGCTGCAATTCGCGGCCCATGCCACCATCGAGCAAACGCAAGGACGCCTGGCTCATTGGATCGCGCTCACTTTCGGCGCCGAGGCGGCGAGCCATTGATCAACCGTGGCACTGTTCACCTGTACCCACGCCTTGGCCACGACGTCCGCTGGCTGTTTTTCCTTTTCGATCTTCAGGATCAGCTCATTGAGTTGCGCAGGTTCGATCGCGACATTACGCAGGAACTCGGCAATTTTCGGTGCGCGTTTCTGCAAGGCAGCGGACGCCAGGATATGTACCTTGGCATCCGGGAAGGCGCAGGTGATCTGACTCTTGTTCAGCCAGTCCGGGTCGACGGTCGGACTGATGAATTTCCAGCAACCATCAGCCTTGTAAAGCGGGTCATCTTTTTTGTTGTCCTGGGCGTAACCGTCGAATGCCGGCTCTTCCAGGCGACGCAGGTCAAAGGCCGAAAAGATCCAGTCCGGGGTGTAGGCATAGAACACCACGCCACGTTGCGCCTTGTAAGCCGAGGCGAGTTTGGCGTAGGTCACCGAGGCTTCGGTGGACACCGACTCGAATTTATCGGCAAACCCGTAATCCTTGGCCTTGATCTGGCCGATGTAAGTCGACTCCCAGCCCGCCGGCCCCACCAGCAACTCAGCCTTACCGCCGCCCAGTGGCTCAAAGAGCTTGGCCACTTCAGGTTTTTTCAGGTCGTAGATGGATTTGACCCCGTACTTGTCCTGCAAATAACCGGGAATGTAAAACCCTTGTTCGCCCGCATACGGATGAGTGTTCGGCACCAAGGACCGGGTGCCGCCCGTGACGTATTTAGCCCAGGCTGCCGACTGGTTAGGCAGCCAGATATCGGTCAGTACGTCGACCGAACCATCGCCTTTGGCGGCTGCGCTGAACAGCACCGCGACATCCCCGGCCAGATACGACACATCGCCATCCAGTCGGCTTTTGATTACCTCACCAAGGATGTGTTGAATGGCGATAGCCCCCGTCCAGTTCTGCTCGCCAATGACAATTTTGTCCTTGGCGAAGACGGTGGCCGGGAGAATCAAGGATGCCAGCAATGCGGCCGCACCGAAGGTACGCGACAGATGTGTCTTCACGATAAATCTCTCAGTTAGTTGTGCCGGTGGTCTTGCTTGCGCAAGCTCGATTGAATGATTCGGTCAGGGATCAGTGCATACAGGACGATCGCCACGCCGGCGAGCACGCCTTCGCCGCCCTTGATGTTGCGCAGCGCCGTCATCACGTCATAACCCAGGCCGCCGGCGCCGATCAGGGCAGCGACCACCACCATCGACAAGCTCATGACGATGGTCTGGTTGATCCCCAATAACAGCGAGCGGCGAGCCAAGGGCAGTTGCACCTTGATCAGGGTCTGCCAAGGACTGGCACCGTGTGCCACCGCCGCTTCGACAGCATCCTTCGCAACTTCCTGGATACCCAGCGACGTCAGACGAATCATCGGCGCCAGGGCGAAAATCACGGTCGCGATCACGGCGGGGGTCTTGCCGACAGAAAAGAACGCCACGGCAGGAATCAGGTACACAAACGTCGGCAGGGTCTGCATGACGTCCAGCAGGGGCGTAATCACCCGCCGTAAAAGCGGACGCTTCGCCAGCAGGATGCCGGTGGGTACGCCAATGACCAGGGCAATCAGTACCGAAGAACCGACCAGCGCCAGCGTGGCAATGGTTCGCTCCCAAAAGCCAAACAGGCCGATGTACAACAAGGCTGCGCTGCTGGTCAGTGCCAGCGGCAAGCCAGCTGAACGCCACGCCAGAAACACCAGCGTCAGTGCCGAAACCGGCCATGGCAACCAACCTAGGAGGTTTTCAATGCCTTCGATGACGGTGCGAACGGCAACGATCACGCCGACGAATGCACCCTCGAACGTCACCTGCGACCAGCCAATGAATTCATCAATGCTCTGTGCCGCCAGCAGCAAGGCCTGGCGATTGACCGGGAACTGCAGCAACACACCAGTGGCGTCAGGTGTGACGACGCGCCAGATCACCAGTGCCTGACTGACCACCAGCACAGCCAAAGGCAGCCCCCAACCCGATACGTTGCGTAGCACAGGCTGGCGGCTCAACGAGAGCGCTGTGAAACGACTGGCCGCGAACACCATCACCGCCGCCAGAATCGCCAGCCATGATGAAGTGGCAATGCCCTGAGCCAGTGCCGCTAGCGCTGCGAGCTCAACGGCGAAGCCGAGCCAAAACAAACCGCCCTTGCCTCTCGCAGCAAGCGCAGCAGGCCCCAGCAACAATGCCTGCCACCCGCGCAAGCCGGGCTGGACGTGCGGCCCACGAGGAGCGGTTTCTGGGGGCTGAAGGCCAACGCTGTCGACGCTGTGAAGGGGTGTATGGGTTGAATTGAAGTCCCGGAAAAAGTCCGCAACTTCGGCGTCAACCGGATGCTCGAGCAACTGTTTGGGCGTGCCCAATTGCACCAGCCGTCCTCGGCGCAGCACTGCGATGCGGTCAGCAAGGCGTATGGCTTCGGCCGGGTCATGGGTGACCAGCAATGTGCTGATACCGCGCTCATGCACCAGTGCCAAGAAATGACTTTGCAGATCGCGTCGAATGGTCGGATCCAGCGCACTGAACGGCTCGTCCATCAGTAGAATGTCGGGATCAGTCACCAATGCGCGTGCCAGGCCAACCCGTTGCTGCATGCCACCGGACAACTCATGGGGATAATGTTCGCCCCACCCCTCCAGACCTACCGCCCGCAACTGCAGAATAGCCGCAGCATGACGAATCGACTCGGGTTCACCACGCAATTCGAGGGGCAGCGCGACGTTGTCCAGCACCGTACGATGGGGCAACAGGCCAAAATGCTGGAACACCATCCCGATGCGGCGCGATCTCAAGTCGCGCAAAGCTTTGTGGCTCAAACCGCTGATGGTCTGCCCTTCGATCAAGACATCGCCGCTCGAGGGCTCAATCAAGCGATTGATATGCCGCAGCAGCGTGGATTTCCCGCTTCCTGATGTGCCCATCAGGCACAGAACTTCACCGCGCCGCACCTTCAAACTGACATTGCTGACGGCCGGCAGCACTGACGAACCTTTGCGCAGATAGGCTTTGGTGACGTCTCGCAACTCAAGCACAACATCGGCCTCATTGGCGTGATCGCTGGAGGGTTGCGCACGCTGTTGAGATGAGTCGATCCGGGCAGTTGCCAAAGAGGTTTGAATAAGTGTCACAGGAGCTCCGGGCAAGCGACCCCTGGATGCGGGCAACGCGCTCGCCCCAGAGTAGAAAATTGGCTGAGCCTCAGGCCATGATCCGAACACCGTGTCCTGAAGCAAAAAAAGCGCCGCGCAGGGAGCGCAACGCTTTCCACAGACATAAAGCTAATCGATCTTAAAAAGAACAAATAAATATCTTTTTGGAATTAACTTAAGCCTTCTCACGCCGTCTATCTGCGTCTGATTATTAAAATAAAAATAACTAAAAGGTATCAATAAGTAAAAAATATGAATTTATAGTTATAAAAGTGTCGGAGACCGCCTTTCTCGAGCATTGGGCTTTCGAAGGCGTGGCCGTGTTGTCGGCGAGCCGGAGCAAACGCCTGGTCAGCGCCAACGGTGCATTTCTCAGCTGCGCGCTTTATCAACTGAAGCCAGCTCAACCGGACGAACCTGGACGCTGATCAAGTTTTTTCATCAGCCTCTGGAACGCCGCCAGCACCTGCGCAGGCCGCTCCAACATCAATTGATGACCACACCGCTCCAACACCTCAAAGCTACCCGTTGGCAGCTGTCGGGCGAGCGCTTCACCCCCACTGGAGGGCGTCAGCCCGTCGCTGTCTCCCGCTAACACATAAGTCGGCAACGTCAGTCGGGCCAGGGCATCGGCGTCGGGCCATTGGGCGTTTTGCAGTAGAGACTTGAACACATACAGACGATTGCGACGGGTCAGGTTTTCCTCGTAGGCCACCAGCCGGGGATCGGCTGCGGAGTGCCACGCACGCTGACGAAAGCCCTTGGCCAGCAACGGCCGCAGCAGCTCCAACACCCAGGCAGGCAGAGACATCAGACCACCACGGCTCAACGGGCGATGCAGTTGTGTGCCTAGCAACAGGGCGCCATCTATGGTCACCTGCGGCAACCTGCGTGGAAGCTCCAGCAAGGCACTCAACCCCAGTCCGGTACCAAAGGAATGTGCAACCAGGACATTCCGACGTGCAGCGTAGCGGCTCAGTATTTCCAGCTGATCTGCCACCAGTTCCGACCAGGCATAGGCCTGCGGCTGGCGCGGCTTTTCACTATCGCCGTGCCCCAACAGGTCCCACGCCACCAGGCTGTATCCCTGATCGGACAACGACTGCCATAACTCGCGCCATTGATCCTTGTGACCACCACCACCATGCCCGAAGAACAAGACTGTATCTGCCTGATGCGTGCCTGGTTGATAAGCGATGCTCAGGTACCGTCCTGGACGGATTTCCACCCGCTCGCCCCGCACCAGAGGTAAATCAGAAAATGCGTGTAAATCAGTCATGAGTGGGACAAGCCTCTTTGAATTCAAGGTTTTGAGGAGTTACTGTCGAAGGGAGGACCGTTCTGGAGAAGCCACGCAATAAGGTCTGGGTATAAGCATGTTGCGGATGGACCAGTAGCGTTGCCGCTTCCCCCTGCTCCACCACATGCCCGCCCTGCATCACGGCAATGCGATCACACAGTCTGGCGGCCACTCGCAAATCGTGGGTGATGAACACAATGCTCAGCTTGAGCCGACGTTGCAGGTCTTCAAGCAACTCGAGAATCTGTACCTGGATCAGCGCATCCAGAGCGGAAACGCATTCGTCCGCGATGAGTATTTTCGGCTCCACAGCCAAGGCACGGGCGATACCGATACGTTGGCGCTGGCCACCGGAGAACTCATGGGGATAGCGCTCGAACGCCGTGGCGGGTAGCCCAACCAACGCCAAAAATGAGCGCGTGCGCCGCTCGGCCTCGGCCTTTGAGTGCCCCTGTACCAGCGGGCCGGTCATGACGATACGACCGACGGTCTGGCGCGGATTGAGCGAGGCAAACGGGTCCTGGAAAATCATCTGCACATCGCTACGCAATGCTCGCAAACGCCCTTCGGAAAGCGCCGTTACATCCTGACCCAGCCATTGAATTTGACCACTGTCAGCACGTAGCAGCCGAACAAGGCAACGCCCCAGAGTGGATTTCCCCGAGCCTGACTCCCCAACAATGCCGAGGGTTTCACCCTCGCGCAGGGTCAGCTGAACCTGCGCCAGGGCCTGGGTAGCACGCTTGCGCCACCAACCGCTGTTGCTGCGAAACACTTTATTGAGTTGCTCGGCCTTGAGCACCACACTCCCGTCCACCGTTGTGCGCGGGGCCCGAGGTTGCGCCGAGACCGCTGCCAGCAGTTGCTGGGTATAAAGCGCCTGAGGCTTGCGCAATACTTGATGGGCGCTGCCCTGCTCCACCAGTTGACCTTTTTCCAGCACCAGCACGCGGTCGGCAATGGCCTCGACCACGGCGAAATCATGGGTGATGAACAACAGCGACATGCCCTTATCCTGTTGAATCTTGCGTAACAGATCGATGATCTGCGCCTGGGTGGTCACATCCAGCGCCGAGGTGGGTTCGTCGGCGATCAGTAACGAGGGATCGAACGCCAACGCCATGGCGATGACCACGCGCTGACGCTGGCCACCGGAGAGCTCAAAGGGATAGACCAGGCGCAGGCGTTCAGGCTCGGGCAGGCCGACATAACCCAGCAATTCCACAACCCGTCGGCGACGCTCCTGGGCCGATTTCACCCCGTGGGCGCGCAGGGTTTCATCGATCTGCTCACCCACGCGCAGCAGCGGGTTCAGCGCGCTCATGGGCTCCTGGAACACCATGCTTATATCTCGCCCGCGCAGCTGGCGCATCGCGGTTTCACTGAGCTTCGCCAGGTCTTCATCACGAAACACCAGTCGCCCGCTTTCCACGCTCAGCGGCGTCGGTAACTGGCGCAACAATGCCTTGGCCAACATCGACTTGCCCGAGCCGGACTCGCCCACTACACATAGGCATTCGCCGCTGCGCAATTGCAGCGACAGGTCATACAGCGCGTGACTGCGGTCGGCACCGGCCGGCAAGGCGATACGCAGGTTTTCCACACTGAGCAACGTCATAGCGACCTCCCCGGTTCAAAGGCCACGCGCAGGCCTTCGCCCACCCGGTTCACGGCCAGCACGCACAGCACAATCGCCACACCCGGCAAGAAACTCATCCACCAGGCATCCCGCAGCAGCCCACGTGATGCGTTGATCATGTAACCCCAGCTCATGGCCTCAGGGTCGCTCAGGCCGAGAAACGCTAACGCGGCTTCGGTGAGAACTGCAGTGGCCATCACAAAGGTCATGGTCACCAACAACGGCGCCAAGGCATTGGGCAGGATTTGTTGGCTGATGATGCCTAATGGCGATTGCCCCAGCACCCGCGCCGCCTGCACAAACTCACGTTGTCGCAGGGTAAGGAATTCGCTGCGCACTAGCCGCGCGACGCCCGGCCACGCTACCAGCGAAATCGCCAGCACGATGGAACCCAGGGACGGCTCCAGCACCGCCACCAGGATCACCGCCAACACTAACTGCGGAATGATCTGAAAGAACTCGGCTATCCGCATCAGCGCGCCGTCGAGCCATCCACCGAAATAACCGGCGACAGCGCCGACGAGCAGCCCCACCAGCAAGGTCGCCAGACTGGTCAACACCCCCACGGCCAGGGACACACGGGCGCCGTAGAGCAAGCCGCTGCCGAGGTCGCGGCCAAGCATATCGCTGCCCAGCCAGTGCGCCGAATCGTGGAACGGCGGTAGCATCGGCTGGGTGTTCATTTCCCAGGGCGAGCTACTGGTGAGCCACGGCGCGGCAGTCGCTAGTGCTGCTAACACCAGCAAAAACACCGCGCCGGCCAGCGCCGACGGCTGGTGAATAAAGCGTGTGAGCACCGCCATCAGCCCTGTCCTCCAGCGCCAATACGTGGGTCGAGCAAACGGCAAATCACATCGGTCAACACATTGAAGCCCACCACCAAAATCGAGATCACCAGAAAGCCGCCCATCAACACACCGTAGTCACGCTGGGCCAATGAGTCATACATCAAGCGGCCAATGCCAGGCCAGGAGTACACCACCTCCACCAGTAACGCACCGCTGGCCAGTTGGCCGAGTTGCAAACCAGCGAAAGTCACCACCGGCAGCAGTGCATTGCGCAACACATGTACATACAGAATCCGCCGTGGATACAGGCCTTTGGCGTGGGCAGTGCGTACGTATTCCTGACCAAGAGCATCGAGCACGGCGGCTCGGGTGAGGTGGATATACAGAGCCAGAAACAGCACGCTCAGGGATAGGCACGGCAACAACAGATGCCGCAGGCGATCCAGCAGCGAGAAGTCCCGGCCCACGGTCTCCATACCGAACGCCGGCAACCAATCCAGACTGACGGAGAACAGCAAAATCATCAGCATCGCCAGCCAGAATGGCGGCATCGCGTACAGCAACAAAGCACCATGGGAGATCACGCCGTCCAGCCAATGCCGCTTCTGCCGTGCCCGCGCCGCCAGCACACCTAAGGTCACGCCGAGCACGGAAGAAACTACAAAGGCCGAGCCCATCAATGCCAGCGTCGCCGGCAACCGCTCGGCGATCAGCGACCACACCGAGGTCTGGTTTCGGTAGGAATAACCCAGGTCCAGGTGGGCGATATTGCTCAGGTATATCAGCAACTGCTGGAGCAACGGTTTATCCAGGCCCATGGTCTGGCGCAGTTGCTCGATAAACTGCACATCGTCCACTCCTGCCTCTCCGGCCAACAGCAATGCAGGATCGCCCGGCGCCAGTCGAATCAGCAGGAAACTCAGCACCAGCACCGCCACCACCATCAGCAACGCCTTGACGAGCCGCCCGCTGAAATACAACACGCCGTTCATGGCGTCAGGGCCTCGAGGTACACGCTCTCGTAGTCCTCATTAAGGCTGGTAGCGGTCTGCAGCAGGTTTTTCACCTGTTTGTGAAACAGCGTCGGGTAACGCATTTCGAAGATCGGTGCGATGGGCAGGTCGGTGTTCAGCAGGTTCTCCAGCTGGCTGTAGAGCTGTTTGCGCTCCGGGCCTTCCGGGGTATCGGCGACTTTCGCCCACAAGGCATCGGCCTCTGCGCTGTTGTAGCCGCTGACGTTGGCGAACGGAGAAGTTTTGAGTATGTAGTCGGAGCGGAACAGATAGGCGCTGGTCAGGTAGGGATCGCCGATCTGGAAGATAAAATTGTAGGTCAGGTCGAAGTCCCAGTCGCTTACGCGCTGGAACCAGGTCGCCGCGTCGGATGTAACCACCTGCACCTTGAAACCCAGGGGTTGCAAGGACTGCTTGGTGTATTCGGCCAGGCGCTCCCAGGCCCCCCCCTTCTCGCCATTGAGCAGGCGAATGCGCACCGCGCCGACATCCACGCCGGATTCGGCAATCAGCGCTTTGGCCTTTTTCACGTCATAGGCGTACTGCGGCAACTGGGGATCGTGGTAAGGCGAGCTGGACACAAACGGCCCCTGGGCGACCTTGCCCGAGCCGAAGAAGATGTTATCGACGATGAACTGTCGGTTCAGCGCATACAGGATCGCCTGGCGCACCTTGGGGTTGTTCAACGGTGGCTTGCGCGTGTTGATTTGCAGGAAGGCCAGACCCGCGTACAACTCCCAGCCCTTTTCCGACGACTGCACATCGGGCAAGGCGGTCAGGCGCTTAAGGTCGGAGTAATCCGCATCGCCGCTGCGCAGCACTTGCACGTCGTTACGCTCGAACGCGGCGGCACGCGAAGAGGCATCAGGAATGACGTGGAAGATGATGCTGTCGAGGTGCGGCAGGCCCTTTTTCCAGTAGTTGGGGTTTTTAGCCAGCTTGATATAGGCGCCTCGTTTCCACTCGACGAACACAAACGGCCCGGTACCCACCGGTTTTAGGTTGTAGGGGTTGTTACGAAAGTCGGTGTTCTCGTAAAGGTGCTTCGGCACCACCGGGCGCAAGCCGCTGCCCAAGGCCGAAAGCAACGGTGCGAAAGGTTTCTTCAGGTGAAAGACCACCTGCAGCGGACCTTTGGCGGTGATGCTCTCGACGTACTCGGTGATGATACCGCCAAGACGCTTGTCCACCTCGGGGTAGAAGGTCTGGAAGCTGAACACCACGTCATCGGCGGTGAACGCTGGACCGTCGTGCCAGTGCACGCCGTCCTGCAAGTCGAAGGTATAGGTGAGGCCGTCAGGGGAGATAGTCCAGGCTTTGGCCAATACCGGTTTGGGCGCAAGGTGTGTGTCGAAGGTGAGCAGGCCCTGGAGCACCTTGCCGCTCACGTATTGGGTCGACACATGGCTGACTACGCCGTGCATCAGCGAGGGCGGCTCCGGCTGGGCCACCAGGTTGAGCACCCCGCCCTCCTGGGGTTGCGCTTGAGCCTGGCCGGCCAACAACGTGGTGCACAGTGCCACGGACGTGAGGGCACGGCGGAAAGAGAATGAGCGCATGGAGTCTCCTCGAATTGAAAAATATAACGAGGGTTTTGCAAGCGTTGTGCCATGGCCGGTTGGGCGGGTATTGCTGGGGTTGGTGGTGATCGCGCTGATGAAAAAACCACAGAGCTGCGCCTGAGTGTGCAAAAAGCAGCAGCAAAGCATTTCAAATGTGGGAGGGGGCTTGCCCCCGATACCGGTCGGTCATCAATGAATGAGCCAACTGACACGCCTCTATCGGGGGCAAGCCCCCTCCCACAGAGGTTCATCGCTGGTCGATGGCACAAGGTTTGCCCCTGTAACCGTCATCTGAATAAACGAGCCTCGCCACTATGTCACTGGATTACCTGGGCAACCCCATCGACACCACCGACCCCACCACCCGCCAAGGGCTGGACGACTTCATAGGCGGCTTCCTCGGCTACCAGCCCCGTGCCGAACGCATCCTTGCCACCGCCGATGCCGATCCCGGCTCCGCGCTGGCCAATGCGTTTGCCGGCTTGCTGCTGATGTTCAGCGAGTCGCCCGAGGGCCCGGCACTGGCGGAAAAATACCACCAACGTGCGGCGCACGCCGCTCACCCGCGCGCTCAGCTGTACCTTGGCGTGCTGCAAGCCTGGATCAAGGACGACCTCGATCAGGTCCTGCATTTGAGCGAAAACCTGCTCGACCGCTACCCCCGCGACCTATTCGCCGCCAAGCTCAACCAGTACCTGGAATTCAACCGCGGCAACTGGCCCGCCCTGTTGCGCATCGGCCTAAAGGCCACCGCTGGCGCACCCGATATTGCCCACAGCCACGGTCTGCTGGCCTTCGCCTACGAGCAATGCCACCTGCTTGAAGACGCCGAAGCCAGCGCGCTGCAAGCCTTGCGCCTGCAACCCTCGGAGCCTTGGGCCCAGCACGCCCTGGCCCATGTGATGCTGACCCAGGGACGTATCGAGGAAGGCACGGTATTCCTGGAAAGCGTGACCCATCACTGGGACGGTTTGAACTCGTTCATGTACACCCACAACTGGTGGCACCTGGCGTTGTTCTACCTGGCGCGGGGCGAGGATCAGCGCGTGCTGGAGATTTACGACCAACACGTGTGGGGCATTCTCCCGGAATACTCCCAGGACCAGGTCGGCGCCGTGTCCTTGCTCGCGCGATTGGAACTGGCCGGCATCGATGTGGGCGAGCGCTGGCAGGCGCTGGCACCGTACCTGCAACGCCGGGTCTGCGATACGGTACAGCCGTTCCTGAGCGTGCAGTACCTGTATGGCTTGGCCCGGGCGGGCAAGCCGGAGGCGGATAGGTTGCTGGCGACGTTGCGCCAGTACAGCTTTGACGCACGGCCGGTGTGGGGCGAAGTGACCCTGCCGTTGGCGAAGGGCTTATTGGCCCATGCACGTGGCGACTGGCAACAGTCGCTGGCGCAACTGACGATCGCCCTTCCCCGGCTGAATGAGATTGGTGGCAGCCACGCACAGCGCGATCTGTTTGCCCTGGTGGAGCTGGATGCACGAGTGAAGGCCGGGGATTGGTTGGGGGCGCAGCAGACACTGGAATTGCGGCGCCGGTATGACGGGTGGGATGTGCCGACGAATCGGAGTTTGGTACGGGTGTATGAGGCGTTGAAGTTGCCGGAGCTGGCGGCAAAGGCACAGACGCGCCTATCACCTTTCACCTGAGCAGCAGGAGCCGGCTTGTCGGCGTTAGCGGTCTGTCAGTTAACACAGGCGCAAGCTAAACCGCCGCCGTCGCCGGCGAGCCGGTTCCTAAAGTGGATAGTGGCTAGCCCCTGGCACTGAACACCCCTCTGGCGATCGCCCGCGCCACGCAATCCGCAGCCGCCGAGCCAATACAACCAATCTCCACCTGCCGCCGTGGGCCATCGGTCAACTCAACCGCCGCCGACGCCAAGGCAAATACAGTGTCCCCATCAAACGGCAAATGCGCCGGACGCACCGCACGGGCAATTCCGTCCTGAGCCATGATCGCCACGCGCTTGCACTCAGCCACAGTGAGCCGAGCGGTACTGGCGACCACCACCAGCGTCGTGTTGGCCCCGGCTTGCAGGCGGCCCATCGAACCCAGGCGTGACAACTCCGGCATCGGGTCGCTGCAGTCCATCTCGGCTTCAGGCCGCCGGCCACCGAATTCCCCCGCGACTTCCCAGGGCCATGCCCAGAACGTTTTACCGTCGGGCATGTACACCGAGCCAATGGGGTTGGCGACGACCAGTGCGGCGACGATCAATCCGTCACCCAGGTCCAGCGAGGCGGTACCCAGCCCGCCTTTCAATACACCGGCCATGGCGCCACGGCCGGCGCCCACCGAGCCCAACTCGAAATCTTCTCCAGCATTGGCCAGCGCTTCAAAGCCCAGGCGTCGGTAAGGCGGGTCCAGGCCCCAGTCCTTGTCGCCGCCGTTGGCCAGGTCGTGCAACACGGCGGCGGGCACTATGGGGATTGCCGGGGCGCCGGGTTTCAAGTGCAGGCCCACCTCGTCCTGAGACAGTTTTGCCGCCACGGCATCCGCCGCGCCCAGGCCGAACACCGAGCCGCCGGCGAAAACCAGAGCGTGGAGTTGGCCGACCATGTTTTCCGGCTCCAAGGCGGCGGTTTCACGCCCGCCAGGGCCACCGCCGCGAATGTCGATGCTGGCAGTCCAGAAACCATTGGGGCGAATCACTGTGACGCCGGTGTCGACGCGCAGGTCCGTGGCGTGGCCGACCGTGAGGCCTGGGATATCGGTGAGGGCATTGCGCGGGCCGGGTCTAGGCATACAGAAATAGCTTCCTTGGGTTCAGGGTGTTGCGTGGGGAGAGCAAGTCGTGTGCCAAGCACAACCACCCAAGCCTTACGGCTCAATACCCGGTTGCCGATGAAAGCCCCTGCACAAAAACCAACACCCTGCCCTTCGGCCTGTTAAAAAAACACCAACACCCCCGCTTACTACGCAATAAGCCTATGTTTTTAAACACTTTTAACAGATGGCACAGCCCTTGCTCTCCAGCCTTCCCACCAGAGCTTGAACTCAACAAGCCGTCCTCTATCAAGGCCCAACACCTTAAACCACTGGAGTATTTCCCATCATGAATGCATCACGCGCCACAGGTCGCCGACCCAGTAAGGCCTTCGCCCACACGTTGTTGTTTATTGCCCTGTACGAAGCCGCCAGCTACAGCAGCCTGACTGTCGCCGCCGACGCGCCGGCCAGCGATAACCCCTTGGACACCGTTGTGGTGATCGGCAACCGTGGCCAGGCGCGCACCCTGGCCGAGAGCACCGCACCGGTGGATGTGATCTCGTCCAAACAACTGCTCGCTACCGGCCAGGGCGACCTGACCCGCGCCTTGAGCAGAGTGCTGCCGTCCCTCAACCAGCCGGCGTCGTCGGGCTTCGGCTCAACCTCGGTGGTGCGCCCGATCAGCCTGCGTGGCCTCAATGGCGACCAGGTGCTAGTACTGGTCAACGGCAAGCGCCGCCATAACAGCGCGCTGCTCAACAACGGTACCTACCTCAACTCTGGCTCGCAACCGGTCGACCTGGACATGATCCCCACCGCCCTGGTGGATCACGTCGAAGTGCTGCGCGACGGCGCCTCGGCCCAGTACGGTTCGGATGCGATCGGTGGAGTGGTGAACATCGTGCTCAAGCAGACCGACCACGGCGGCAGCCTATCCACCAGCTACGGCCAGAACTATGAAAACGGCGACGGCGAAACCGCGCGGCAAACCGGCAATGTCGGCCTGGCGCTGCCCAACGACGGCTTTATCAACCTCGCCCTGGACGTGAAGAAACAGAAGATCTCCGACCGCTCCGACAACGCGCCGTATACCGACTCGGCCGGCAACACCAGCCTGCAACACACCTACTACGGCACCGGCCTGCCCGAGGCACGCAACTTCAGTTTCGGCTACAACGCCGAGCTGCCGGTGGACGATGCCCTCACGCTCTACTCATTCTCCACCTACACCCGCCGCAACTCGGAAAAACCGCTGGCTTTCCACCAACCCGCGAGTTTCAACGGCATCGCCACGCCGTTCCCCGAAGGCGTCGAAGACACCCTGCGCTTTATCGAAAATGACTTCCAGGTGGCGTTCGGCGGCAAGGGCGAACTGGCCGGCTGGAACTACGACCTGTCCAGCACCTACGGCCAGGACCACGCTGAAGCCACCCTGCGCCACACTTACAACCTGAGCTATGGCCTGGATTCGCCGACCTCGGTGGACACCGGTGTGAAAACCTTCAGCCAGTGGACCAACAACCTCGACCTGACCCGCGCCTTCGACCTTGGCCTGCACAAGCCCACACAGATTTCCTGGGGCCTGGAACAGCGCTACGAGAATTACAAGATCGGCAAAGGCGACTACGCCTCCTACGCCAGCGGCCCGTTCACCACCGGCGCCAACGGGGGCCTGATCGCACCGGGCACCATCTCGGGGGCCGGCACCACGCCTGAAGATGCCGCGCAAAAAGGTCGCACCAGCCTGGCCGGCTACGGCGAGATCGGCCAGGACTTCACCGATAAATGGCACGTGGACCTGGCCGGTCGCTACGAGCACTACAACGATGGCTCGGGCACCACCACCAATGGCAAGTTCGCCACCCGCTACCAGTTGACCCCGATCCTGGCGGTACGCGGTTCCTTCAGCACCGGTTTCCGCGCGCCGTCATTGGCCCAGCAAATCTATAGCTCCACCTCGCAAACCAGCGTCAACGGCCAACTGTTCGACTACCGCAACGTCGCGGTGAACTCCGATGTCGCCAAGGCCCTTGGTGCCGAAAACCTCAAGCCTGAAAAATCCACCAACTTCGGCCTCGGGCTGACCCTGCAACCGACGGACGCCACCAGCATCACCCTCGACGCCTACCAGATCAAAATCAAGGACCGCATCGCACAAACCGGCTACCTGGGCGGCACGCCTCAGATTAGCGCGATCCTCGCCGCCGCCGGCCTCAACCCGAACCAGGCCGTCACCTACTTCACCAACGCCCTCGACACCACCACCCGCGGCGTCGACCTGGTGGGCGACTACCGCCAGAGCATCGGTGCTTACGGCAACCTGCGCTATACCCTGGGCTTCAACTGGAACACCACGCAGATCGACGACATCCACGCCTCCAGCGTGGCCCAGCAAGCCCTCGGCCCAACCGGTGGTTATGACCGCCAGCGCCAGGGCAACCTCAAGTACGGCCTGCCGCAATCCAAATTGCTGCTGGGCACCACCTGGACCTACGAAAAACTCGAACTGGGCCTGAACCTGACCCGCTACGGCGAATACACCCAGTACGGCACCGCCGAAGCCTTCGACCGCACCTTCTCGCCGGCGTGGATCACTGACCTGAACATCGACTACCACCTGACCCCGGCAATCACTCTGAATGCCGGTGCCAACAACCTGTTCAACCAGTACCCGGAGCGCACAAAGCTGGCCAGCAGCTCCGGCGCGTTCCCCTACGGCAACTTCTCGCCGTACGGCACCACCGGCGGCTATTGGTACACCGGCGTGACCTACAACTTCTGATCCCGCTCCACGGGCCGGTTCGCCGGCCCCTTGCCTGACTCAAATGGGAGCCTGTCCATGACCCGCCGTACCGATCAACTCAAACTGGGGGCCTTCCTCGCCAACAGCGGCCATCACGTCGCCGCCTGGCGCCACCCACTGGCCCAGGCCGATGCGAGCCTGGATTTCGAGCACTTCAAGCACATCGCCCAAACCGCCGAACGCGGCAAGTTCGACGCCCTGTTCATCGCCGACGTGGTTGCGCTGTGGGGACATCATCACGACGCGCTCAGCCGTACCGCCCGTGCCGAGCACTTCGAACCGCTGACCTTGATGTCGGCCTTGGCGGCCGTCACACACAAGATCGGCCTGATCGCCACCGCGACCACCACCTACAACGAGCCGTACCATATCGCGCGCAAGTTCGCCTCCCTGGACCACCTGTCCAAAGGCCGCGCCGCCTGGAACCTGGTGACCTCGGTCGTCTCCGATGAAGCCTGGAATTTCGGCCGCGAACACCATGTGGACCACGGCGACCGCTACCAGCGCGCCGAAGAGTTCCACGACGTGGTCAAGGACCTGTGGGACAGCTGGGACGACGACGCCTTCACCCGCGACAAGGCCAGCGGCGAGTATTTCGACCCGGCCAAACTGCACACCCTCAACCACCGCGGCGAGCATTTCTCCGTGCGCGGCCCACTGAATGTGGCGCGCCCGCCCCAGGGCCACCCGGTGCTGGTGCAGGCCGGTGCATCGGAGCCGGGCAAACAGCTCGCCGCCCGTGTGGCCGAGCTGATTTTTGCCCACGCCCATCATCGGCAAGACGCCCAGGCGTTCTACCAGGACATCAAGGCCCGTGCCGCCGCCCTGGGTCGTAACCCGGACCACGTCAAGATCCTGCCCGGCGTCACGCCATTTATCGCCGACACCCGCGAACAGGCCCAGGCGTTGTTCGAGGAATTCCAGGCCCTGATCGACCCAGTGCTGGGCCTGCGCCTGCTGGCCGATACCCTCGGCGATGACATCGACCTGTCCGGCCATGACCTTGACGGCCCGTTGCCGGATACACCGGTGGGCCAACGTGGCAGCCGTCGCGACAAGGTGCTGGAACTGGCGCGCACGGAAAACCTCAGCATCCGCCAACTGTACCTGCGCCTGGCGGGCGGCAACCCGGTGATAGGCACCGCCGAGGACGTGGCCGATCACTTCGAGACATGGTTCCAGGCACGCGCCTGCGATGGCTTCAATGTGTTCTTCCCCTACTTCCCTGGCGCCATCGACGTGTTCGTCGATCAGGTGATTCCGTTGCTGCAGGCGCGTGGGCTGTTTCGCCAGGAATACGAGGGCACCACCCTGCGCGAAAACCTCGGCCTGCCGCGCCCGGACAACCGCTTTACGGGAGAGAGGGCATGAAACGCAGCGCCTGGATGCTCGCCTTCGCCAGCTTGATCGCCCCCAAAGCCTTCGCCTTGAACATCTTGCTGAGCAATGACGACGGCTATCAGCATCCGAACATTCGCGCACTCTACACCCAGCTGAAAGCCCAGGGGCACACCGTGAAGATTGCCGCGCCGCAAAGTGACCAGAGTGCACGCGGCGGCGCGTTCTTTTTCGGACGCGAAGTCACGGTCGGCCACGACACCGACCCAGCCTACCCCGACAGCTACTACATCAGCACCTCCGATAAAGGCGTGTGCCAGAGTCCCGAATGCGCCGGCAAAGAGGTCCAGATCGAAATCAGCGGCACGCCGGTGATGGCCCTGCTGATGGGCCTGGACAAGGTGCTGCCCCACCCCGACCTGGTGATCGTCGGCCCCAACCCCGGCAATAATCTTGGGGCGATCAATATGGCTTCCGGCACCTTCAATGCGGCCAGCGTGGCGTTGCAATCGGGTATTCCGGCATTGGCGGTGAGCACCGACCTGAAGGAGCAAGACCCACAGCGCGCCGCCCAATTGGTGGCAAAACTGGTCGACACCCTCGACCGGCATCGCCAACCCGACGGAGCCCTGCTACCGCCGGGACTGGGCTTGAATATGAACCTGCCCAAGGACACGCAGATCAAGGGCGTGAAACTCACCCGTGTGGGCAGTTACGTGGGCTTCGAAGCGCGCTACACCGATGACCTCAAGCAATTCAACCTGCCGGGCAAACCGGGCATCGGCTTCCAATACAGCCCCGCCGCGACTGCCGCGCAGCAAAACGATGAGGCGGTGTGGCTGAACAAGGGCTACCTGACCATCAGCCCGTTCAGTGGCCTGCCGGAATCCATCAACGCCGGACCCGCGTTGCAAAAGCAATTGGCCCGTGAGGTGAAGCCATGAGTGGCGGTTTTTCCCTGGGCTTTTTGAGCCGGGTCTACAGCCCGCAATTTGATCCGAGGGTATATCGCGACACCCTGGAACTGTTCAGAGTCGCTGAAGAACTGGGTTTCGACAGCGGCTGGGTGGCGCAGCACCACTTCGCCAGTGAACACGGGCGCCTGCCCGCGCCGCTGGTGTTATTGGCCGCCATTGCCCAGCGCACGCGACATATCAGCCTGGGCACCGGGATTGTCGTACTGCCCCAGGAAGTGCCGCTGCGCCTGGCCGAAGATGCGGCCGTGCTGGATGTGTTGAGCAATGGCCGGCTGGAACTGGGCCTTGGCGCGGGTTTCGATCCCGAGACATTCCTGGCGTTTGGCCGCGAACATGAGGCGCGCCATCGTGACTACGAACAGCACCTGCAACAACTGCGCAACGCCCTGGGCAATATGCCGCTGACCGACAGCGGCTCACGCCTGTTGCCACGCGCCAACGGCTTGAGACATCGCCTGTGGGAAGCCACTTCGCGGGTAGAACAGGTCGCCGAACGTGGCCACGGCCTGATCATGGCACCCAATCCGCATTTGCCTGCCCAAGCCGGTGTTGAACTGGTGAACCGCTACCGCAGCGCCTGGACCGGCGACAACGGCACGCCCGCCCGCGTCGCACGGGTGCAGGCGTTGCTCGCCGCACCGGACGACGCCACACGCCGTGATATCCAGGCCTATGTGCAACGCCAGCAAAGCATCGGCGTACTCAAGGGCACGCTGGACGCTGACTTCGACACCACCCTCAAGCGTCTCGGTGTGTTGCACGGCCCGGTGGAGCAGATCATCGAGCAATTGCAGCAAGGCCCGCCATTGACAGCCCACGACCAACTGATCCTGCAAGTCCAAACCACCAGCACGCCGTTGCGCGAGGCGATCCGTGCGCTGGAGATCATCCGCCAACACATCGCACCAGCACTGGGCTGGCAGCCCACAGGAGCCCCCTCATGACGTTCAAATTGGGTTTCCTCAGCCACGCTTTTGGTGATGACCCCCGGCAGGTCTACCGCGACCTGATCGAACAATTCGAAGTGGCTGAAGCCCTTGGCTTCGACGGTGGTTGGATTGCCCAGCACCACTTGAGCAATGGCTTTGGTCGTCTTCCTTCACCCTTGGTGCTGCTGGCGGCCGTTGCCGAACGCACGCGGCATATCGAACTGGGCACCGGGGTGATTGTGTTGCCATTCGAGGACCCGATCCGCCTGGCCGAAGACGCTAGTGTGCTGGACGCTCTGAGCAGCGGGCGCTTGCAATTGGGCCTGGGCAGTGGTGGCGCCAACCTCGATAACTTCAGCGCTTTTGATCGCGACCCAAGCAGGCGCCAGGCGGATTTTGCTGAGCGCCAGCAACGTTTGCAGCGCCTGCTGGAAGGTAAACCGCTGACCGGCGAATTAACGTTGCAACCGCCTGCAATCGGTCTGGGCGAACGCCTTTGGCATTCCCACGGCAGCACTGACGGCGCGGTCTATACCGCCCGACAAGGCAATGGACTGCTGCTGGGCACAGCTACCCATGATCCGCTCACCGTGCAAAAGCCTTTGGCGGATGCCTACCTGCAAGCCTGGTCGCGCACTGACCGCGCACCGCGTATCGGCGTGGTTCGTGCCATTTTCCCTGCCATCGACCGCGCCAGCGCCCAGGCCGAACTGTCGGTGGATATCGAGCGGCATATCCCGCGCCTGCAACGTGAGGGCCTGATCGACGAAGCCTTGGATTTGCAGGAACACCTGCGCTTGATGAACGTGCACTACGGCCATCCCGATGAAGTGATCGAAAGCTTGCAACAGGACCCGTCGCTGCTGCCTTATGCTGACTACATGATTGCTGTGGTTCAGGCCGAAAGCTCGACCCAGGCACAAATTCTCAAACGTTTGGAAATCCTGGCCCAGGACATCGCCCCGGCCTTGGGTTGGAAAAAACGATGAATAATGGAGCTTATGCATGCCCCTGGAATTCAGCTGGTTGATGCCCTTGTGTACCCCAGACTGGGCGGCGCGGCCGGGACAATGGGTTCAATTGGCCCAGGCTGTGGAATACGCCGGGCTCGATGGCCTTTGGATTCCCGGCGGCGTGTTATGTGCCGACAGCCTGGGCGTGGCGGCAGCCTTGTGTGCGCATACACGCAGCGTGCAGTTGTCGGTGAGTGTGCCGCCGGAAGTGATGCTTCCAGCCGCGCTGGCCACTACCCTGCAAAGCCTGCAGTCGATCAGCGGCCACCGTGTGCGGCTACATTTACCCAATAGCGAACACAGTGCCTTTGGGGAGTGGCTCAACCGCGACCAACGCAGCGAACGCATTGGCGAATATCTGGAACTGTTGCAACGACTGCTGGCTTCCAACACCGGCGGGTTCGACTATCAGGGCCGTTATTTCCAACTGGAGAACGCCGGCTTCACCCGCCGCGAAATACCCGCCCCATCGTTGCTACTGGACGACACCCAGAGCCATGCGCTGGTGGCGGCACATGCCCAGACCTGCCTGTTAGCGCCTGGCCATCCACAACGACTGGCCCAGGAGATACAGCACTGGCGACAGGTCCAACCTACGCTCGACTTTGCCTGCACGTTTGGGTTGATCCTCGGCGACAGCGAAGACCTCGCCTGGGAGACCGCCGCCGCTTTATTATCGGCTCCTCAATTGCCCGAAGAACCCCTGGCCACCCTGCCCCGTGCACGCCACCCGCTGCGCCAGTGGGAAGTGCATCCCAACCTGCTGCAAAGGGAAGCCGGCCAACCGCTGATCCTGGTGGGCACCCCGCAACAAGTCGCTACACGCCTGCAAGAACTGCACGGAATTGGCTTGAATCACCTGATCCTGGAGGGCGGGCCGTCAGTCAGCGAAGTGCTGCGCTTTGGCGAACAGGTTTTACCGTTGCTTTTCCAACAGGGTTTGCGCAAGGAGCGCCTGCACCATGACTGATGATTTACGCCCACCGATCCAACTGGACTGGTTTTTACCCACCAATGGCGATGGCCGTCACCTCACCAGCAGCGGCTTGCCAAAGGTCGGATTGTTCCAGCAAGGCGAGCGTGCACCGACGCTGAACTACCTGCGCCAGATCGTACGCGCCACCGAGCAGGCCGGCTTCGACGGCATCATGGTGCCCACCGCTGCCGGGTTTGAAGACCCATGGCTGATCACTGCGGTGCTGGCCCAGGAAGTGCGCCGCCTGAAATTCCTCCTGACGCTGCGACCGGGCACCGAGCTTCCAGCCTATACCGCCCACCGCGCGGCGACGTTGCAACTGCTCAGCGAGAATCGTCTGGCGTTGCATGTGGTGACCGGCTCCAGCCGTTTTGAACAGCGCTCCCTCGGGGATTTTCTCGAACACGATGAACGTTACGCACGCACCGCAGAATTTCTGCAGGTGTTCCAGTCCGTGTGGGCAGCCCAACCGCCCGCGCATCAGGGACGTTACTACCGCAGTGGCATTCAAACGCCGATTGCGCCAGGCGCACACGTACCGCCAATTTACTTTGGCGGCGCCTCCGAAGCCGCCGAGCGTGTCGGTGCGGCCCATGGGCAAACATATCTGATGTGGTGCGAACCGCCGGTCATGATCGCCGAACGCATCCAACGCATGCGTGACCTGGCTGCCGCCCAAGGCCGTACTCTGCGCTTCGGTCTACGTCTGCACGTGTTCGCCGCTGTCACTGACGACGCGGCGTGGGCCCACGTGGAACGGCTGCTGGAAGAAATCCCAACGGATACCATTGACCATGCACAACGGCAGATGGCGGCATATGAGTCGGTGGGGCAAAGCAGGCAGACGCAGTTGATGCAGGGCCGTGGGCGCGGCGCTCGGGAACTTGAGGTGTCAGCCAATCTTTGGGCCGGGGTAGGCTTGGTACGCGGCGGCGCAGGAACAGCGTTGGTCGGCAGTTATGCGCAGGTGGCAGAGCGAATCGAGGAGTACCACCAGTTGGGGGTGGACAGTTTTATTCTGTCGGGTTTTCCCCATTTGGAGGAAGCGATTCACCTGGGCGCGCAGTTGCTGCCTCAGCTACGCCGTATAGGTAACCCACCCAGCCAGGTCAAACAAGATTGAACGCAGATCAGGGTTTTGCTCGACCTTTGAGCATGCCGTGATTGACCAGTAAGGTGCGCATGGCGTTGCGGGTAATACCCAGCAGTTGCGCGGTGCGTAACTGGTTGAAATCGCAGTAGGCAAAAGCCTCGCGAACCATCAGCTCCTCAATATCGTGCAAGAGCGAATCACCTGGAACGTCGAACAATCGCAAAAACTGTTCGCGAAGCACTTCCTGAGGAAGTTTTTGCACCCCGTTGGAACTTGCGTCTTGCAATGCACTAAGGCCTGCCGAGAACTTCAAGTGCTCGGGGCGGACCGGTCTGTCGCCGGCCACCAGTAAAGCCAAGTGAACAACGTTCTCGAGCTCTCGGATATTCCCCGGCCAGGGATAATCGAGCAGCGCCTGAGTAGCCGACTCCGAAAGCATAGGCTCATTGATTTTAAGGCGGGCGCTGTAGAGTTTCCTGAAGTGTTCCACCAACGGCAGAATGTCCAAGGGACGTGCCCTTAACGGCAGAACTTCCACTTGGGCGACGTTTATTCGATAGAACAGATCGAGCCGAAAATTGCCAGCTTCAATGGCCTGTTCCAAATTGACGTTGGTAGCCGTCACCAATCGGATGTTGATCTTGATCGGTTTGCGCGAGCCGACCCGAACCACTTCCTGTTCCTGTAGGACACGCAGCAATTTAACTTGCAAAGGCAGCGGCAGATCACCAATCTCATCGAGAAACAGTGTCCCTCCATCTGCCTCCTCGAACCAGCCGGCTCGCCGACCGACAGCTCCGGAAAACGAACCGGCCTCATGGCCAAAAAACTCGCTTTCAGCCAGGGTCTCACTGATCGCACCGCAATTGACCGCAATAAAAGCGCCAGTGCGGCCACTGCTCGAATGGATGTAGCGCGCCACCAACTCCTTACCGGTGCCCGTCTCTCCATTGATCAACACTGGCGCGTCACTGGGCGCCACCCGCTGCAGATACTCCAGCAACTGCCGAGACCGGGGGTCGGCAAATACCAGCGCTTTCGCTCGGATTGAAAGAGGATCTTTATCGCCCTGAGGCAATGTCAAAATCGGGCTGGGGTGTCCGCGCGGGATGTTCATAGACAATTTCCAATGGCGGCCATGAAGGAATTAACAGTACTTTACTGCTCGCGCCATATAACAAGAAATATTAAAAAAACATGAGGATATAACCTTGCAACCAGAACACTATTCGACCTGCCATACGCCAATCGCTTACATGGGCGAATGATAAGAAAGGATCCAGGGGGCTTAATTGCAGGCCGGGCCTTCTGATCCCCTACGCGTGAAAAGACGAGCATAACCTTAGCTGTCGATATTCTTATTCCTCCCGCCCGGCCATGGGTAGATTGGTAGCCACTTACCCCATTGGAGGATGTGGCGCATGGCTGAATCAGTGGTGTGGATTGCCGGGGTCGGCGCGGTTGCCGGGCTGGGTGCAGCCTTAGCACGGCGTTTTGCCCGCGAGGACTACCGCGTAGCGGTCAGCGGCAGGAGCCAGGACAAGTTGCAGACGGTGGTGGCTGATATAGAAGCGAACGGCGGCAAAGCCAATGCAATCGTGGCCGACTTGGGTATCGAAGCCGACGTGCTCGCCGCCATCGCCCAGGTCAATGAGCTCGGCACACTCAGGGCGGCGATCTTCAACGTGGGCAATTCGGTGTCCAAGCCGGCGCTTGAGTTGAGCGCCGAGTTGTTCGAGCAAACCTGGCGCGCCTCGACATTGGGGGGCTTTTTATTCGCCCGCGAAGCCACCCGCACCTTGCTCGCCAATGGTGGCGGCAGCCTGTTGTTTACCGGCGCCACCGCCTCACTGCGCGGCAAGCCGCCGTACACCGCGTTTGCGGCAGGCAAGGCCGGGCTGCGCTCGGTAAGCCAGTCGTTTGCGCGGGAATTCGGCCCACAGAATGTGCATGTCGCCCATGTGGTCATCGACGGTTCCATCGATGGCGAGCGCGTGAAAAGCCGTGCGCCCGACTACCTGACCAAGCTGGGCGAGGACGGCGCATTGCGGCTCGAAGACATCGCCGACGCCTATTGGTATCTGCACACCCAACCGCGCAGCGCCTGGACCCAGGAGCTGGACTTGCGGCCATTCAAGGAACCGTTCTGACACCGGGAGATGGTTATGGGAACCCATCAGACACAACTCGCGCCCGCCTCCGTGCTCGGCGTGCTCAATTACCTGAAAGACACCGGCGAGCGCCCGGTGAACTACACCTACCCGCCACCCGATGGCGCGGCCCAGCGCAGCGGCGTACTTGACCCTACCCAGGTGACCATCCATAACGCGCGGTTGCTGGATACGTCTGCGAGCCTGCAGCGTGAGGGCTTCGAGAAGGTCGAGCACGCCAGCGCAGTGGTCAACCTGGAGGATGACGAACAGGTGCGCCTGCATTACTACCCGGAAACCGAAGCCCTGCTCAAACAGCAGACTGGTGCGATAAAGGTGGTGATTTTCGACCATACGATTCGCGTCGATGACCCTGGCCGTGAGGCGCGTGGCCTGCGCGAGCCGGTGCGCTACGTGCACAACGACCAGACCGAACGCTCGGCGATTCGCCGTGTGCGCGACCACCTCGACCCAGACGAAGCCGAACAGCGCCTGCTCAAACGCTTTGCGATCATCAATGTGTGGCGGCCCATCGGCGCGACAGTGCTGAGCACGCCCCTTGCCTTGTGCGATGCGCGTAGCATGGTCGATAGCGATTTGTTGCCCAGCGACCTGGTGTATCGCGACAAGGTCGGCGAAACGTTTTCGGTCAAGGCTAACCCGGCTCACCGCTGGTTTTACTATCCGCAGTTGCGACCAGACGAGGCCTTACTGTTGAAGATCCACGATTCGCGGCGGGATGTAGCCAGGCTGAGTGCACACACCGCATTTGATGACCCCACCACGCCAAAGGACGCGCCGCCACGGCGCAGCATCGAATTGCGCGCACTGGTGTTCTTCGACACGTAAATCAAGGCTTCACCCAGCAACGGATCGCGGCTAACCTTGGTCACCGGCCAAGCCTGCGATCCGCGCTTGCCGAACAAAATGATTTCGGAAGCCGCTGCCACCATGGATATTTCTTCAGCTCCTCCCCCGCCCACCAGCAGTAAGGAAAACGCCGGTGGGCGCGTTCAGGTTATCGACCGTTCGATCGTACTGTTGCGCACCCTGTCGGGCCTCAAGCATGGCGCCAGCGCGCTGGACCTGGCGCGACTGACCGGTATAGACCGCACCACCATTCATCGCCTGCTCAAGACCCTGACCCACTGGAGCCTGATCGAATCCCAGGGCGGCACCTATCGCATCGGCCCGGAATGCCTGATCTACTCGGCGGCGTACCTGAACCGCCTGAACCTGCGCAAGATCGCCCTGCCCTACGCCATCGAGTTGCAACGGGTGATCGGCGAGCGCCAGGCGATTGTGTCGTTGTCGGTGCCGGTGGGTGACCAAGTGGTGTTGATCGAGCGGATGTGGACACCGACCACGCCGCTCAACGTTATTGTCGACCTGGCCGACCAATTCCCCATCGACGGCAGCCCCAGCGGGCGTGCGGTACTCGCCACCTACAGCGAGACGGCCGCACAGGCAATCCTCGGCGAAGCGCGTTACGCCAAAGCCCTGCCGGCACTGGAGCAAATTCGCAGCCAGCAGGACTTCGCCTTCGGCCACGGCGAGTTCAAGCCGGGCCTGTCTTCGGTGGCGTTTCCGATTCGCGTGGAAGCCGGGCAAGCCATTGGCGCGGTCGTCGTTGCCGGGCTTGAGATGGAAGACGAAACCCACCCCGGCTCTTCCCTGGCCAGCCACGTGCGCCGCGCCTGTGAAGGTATCGCGGCGCAGTTGGGCAACCTTTAGGGCTTGAGGCCCAGTGCGGCGAGCAGGCGGTTTTTCTGCACCTTGCCGTAGTGGGAGCGCGGTAGTTCGTCGATGAAGTAAATGCGGCGCGGCACCTTGTAGCGCGACAAACCGGCGCGGCAGTGGTCCATCAACTGCTGTGCCGATAGCTCTTGCGAACCCTCCAATACCACGGCTGCGCATACTTGCTCGCCCCACTCCAGGTCCTCCAGGCCAAACACGTGGGCGTCCTGCACGCCGGGATGGCTCAGCAGGTTCTGTTCGACTTCACCGGGCTGCACGGATTTGCCGCCGCTGCGGATGATGTCCTTGCAACGCCCCAGCACTCGCAGCAGCCCATCGGCGCCAATGCGCCCTAGGTCACCGCTGCGCAGCCAGCCGTTGTCCAGGGTCTTAGCACTGAGCGCTTCAAGTTGCCAGTAGCCACTCATCAATTGCGGGCCGCCGAGCAGAATCTCGCCCACACCGTTTGCGTCCGGTTGATCGATACGGATCGCGGCGCTGAACAACGGTCGGCCCACCACACCTTCGCCACTGTCGCCGGCCGCGCGCACCGCCGACATTTGCGCGGGCGAGAGGTAGCAACTCCAGGGCGCTTCGGTCATGCCGTAGAGCACGCCGATGCGTTCACTGAACAAACTGCATGAGCCTTCCAGCACGTCGCCGGTCAACGCGGCAGCGCCGATATCGAGGCTCTTGAATACCGGAAGATCGGCCGCTGCAGGGCCGGTTTCGCGCAACAGACGCAGTAATTGCGTAGGCACAAGAGAGCTGAACGCCACCTGGTACTCAGTAAGCTGAGCGATGAATGCCTTGCCGTCGAAGCGACCACCCAACACCACTCGGCCGCCGCTGAGCAAATGGGCCAGCACCGCCACCGCTGCAATCGGCCATAGCGGGCGGACGTTGAGCAGTACATCGCCGACCACGGCGCCGCGGCCCATGACGATGTTCTGCAACACCGCGCACAAGCTGGCATGCCGATGCATCACCGCCTTGGGCGTGCCGGTGGTGCCGCCGGTGTAGTTGAGCGAGGCCAGCGCCTGGGGTGATTGCGCCGGGCGTGGAAGGATGTCGACGGGGTTGGAGTCGGTCACGGCTTGCAGCGGCAGGCAACGGATGCCCAAGCCTTGCGCCACACCGGCGTACTGCTCGGAAAACAGCAGCAAGGCAGCGCCCGCGTCCTGTAGCTGAGCAAGCAATTCATCAAGCGCCAGGGCCGGATCCAGCGGCACGCGCACACGGCCGCTGGCCATGCAGCCATAGTCGGCCAGCAGGTAGTCGAGGCTGGCGTCGGCCAGTAAGGCCACCCGCGCACCCACCGGGATTTGCAACCGATCCAACGCTTGTCCGACGCCACTGAGGGCGCGGTCCAATTCGTCAAACGTGAGGGTGCGAGCACTGGCCGGTTCGTGCAGTGCGATGTGGTCGGGCCATTTAAAGGCCGCCTGGCTGAGCAGCGTACTGATGTCCATGCTTACCACCCGCTCAACACAATGCGCCCATTGACCTGACGCGATTCCAGCAGCGCGTGGGCCTCGGCCACTTGGTGAAACGGCAGCACACGGTCAATCAACGGCTTGACCTGCCCGCCCTTGATCAATGCCAGCGCCAGGCGCACTTCTTCGAGGGTGGCGCTGCCGGAGCCTTGTACCCGCAGGCGTCGGCCGATCAACAGCCCTGGGTTGATCGGCACACTGACGGGCGTCACATTGCCCAATACCACCACGCGCCCTCCGAGGGCCATGCTGCGCAGAGTGTCTTCAAGGGTGCTGCCGAGGTTTTCCATGGCCACGTCCACGCCGCGTTTGCCGGTTAGTTTCCAGACCTCGGCACTGTAGCTGCCGCTGCTCACAATCACGTCATCGGCGCCCAGGCTGTGGAGAAAATCACGCTTGTCCGCACTGCCTGTGACGGCGATGACCCGCGCGCCTACCGCCTTGGCCAATTGGATCTGATGGGCGCCCAGGCCACCGCTGGCGCCATTGATCAACACGCTTTCGCCGGGTTTGAGCGCGGCCTCGCCGTGCAACGCGCGCACGCTGGTGCCGATCGGGCAGGACGCCAAGGCGGCCGGGATGTAGTCCAGACCGTCGGGCAGTTCGATGGCGGAGATCGCGGGTACTCGCAGGTATTCGGCATAGGCGCCTTCCGTGTCCACCGATGGCAGGCCCAGGGCCCGGCACAGATCCTGGCGACCGCGCAGGCAGTCACGACACTGACCGCAAAAGCGTCGCTGGTAAACCACCACCCGGGCGCCGACCGTCAAATGGTGCACACCCGCGCCCACCTCAACCACTTCACCCGCCACTTCATGGCCCAGTACCACGCCGGTATGGGCTCCCGGTAACCGCCCGGCACGATGCAAAAGGTCATGATGGCAAACCCCGGCTGCCGCGACCTGGACCAGCACTTCACCCGCGCCAACCTGCGGGGTCGGCACCTCCTCGACCTGCAATTGCTCCGGCCCGCCGAAGGCTTTTAGAACTATGGCTTTCATTTTTTATAACCGTTTTTGACCCGATAAGAATATGTTCATATAACAAACATATTGTTTGCATTGTGCACATCGATTAAGTTTTCCTCACTTTGACGCAGACCTCAAGGGGCAATCGCGTCTTTCTTTCTCTCTCAATGAAAAGCACACCATGACAGTCGAGTACCAAGCTATTGGCGAAGGAATTCTGGTCGTCACCCTCAACCGCCAGGAGCGCCTGAACGCACTGGACAGCCAGGCCAAGCACGAGTTGGCCGAGGTTTGGCAACGCGCTCAACACGACCACGCGGTGCGCGCCATCGTGCTGCGCGGTGCCGGCGAGCGGGCGTTTTGCGCCGGCTCCGACCTCAAGGAAATCGACGCCACCGGCGAGACGGTCAGCAGTGACGTCTTGGCTCGCGCCCTGCCCGGCGTCGGCAACGACCTGAGTAAACCGGTGGTTGCCGCGTTGCACGGCCACACCTTGGGCCTGGGCATCAGCCTGGCGATTCATTGCGATTTCCGTATTGCGCGGCATGACACGCGGTTCCACTTTCCGGAAGTGCAGCACGGCATGTTGTCGGGTTTCAGTGCGATCACCCTGCCCAGCCTGATCGGCGAAGCAGCAGCCCTGGACATCATGCTCAGCGCGCGCAAGTTCAACGCCCAGGAGGCGCTGGCCATCGGCCTGGTCAATCAGGTGGTGGACGACGCCTACGCCAGCGCGCTGGAACTGGCCGCACGCCTGGCCAACCATTCCTCTAAGGCCGTGGAATGGACCAAGACCTTGCTGCTGGCCGAACGCAAAGCCCGACTGACGCGGCAGATGGCACTGGTCGACCAGGCTCGCCAGGACGTGATGCTAGGGCGCGATGCGAAGGTGTAGCCCCCCCCCCCTATAACTAGAAACAGCCAACACATAAG
>Ga0209173_100097_pt1 | contig 104114 bp, 87 predicted proteins | sample SynthPrep_16_END_FD_187206 | JGI IMG/M metagenome (GOLD analysis project Ga0209173, IMG submission 187206) | Synthetic microbial communities from Ohio, USA - SynthPrep_16_END_DS12_MetaG (SPAdes) (version 2) | ecosystem: Engineered > Bioreactor > Aerobic > Activated sludge | place: USA: Ohio...
GGGATAGCCCGGGGGCGGGGTATCCCTTGAAGCACTGGGGTTTTGCTGCTTTTGATGATCAGCTTATTTGGCTTTCTTTTTCTTTGATTCGCGGGTGGCGAGTTGTTCGAAGCAAAACGCGGCGGCGCCGAACAGGGCGATCATTGAGAGGACGATCATGCCTAACGTTGAACTTTCCACGATGACTTCCTGCGGGGGTTATTGGGGTGGAGGTCACAGTAGTGGAGGGGGGATTAGTTGCTCAATAGAGACGACTTAAACGTTACGGCTGGGGTTGAATCTATACGGAATCTTTACGTGGCTGTTGTGTGTATATCCGTTTTTTAGGTAACGGCTACTTATGGTTTCGCTCTTACAGCGACTCACTTTGGAAAAGCCCCAAAGTAAGCAAAGGGCTCTGCCCCGCCTGTCGGCACCTCGCTAGTGCTCGGTGTTCCCTCACTCCGGCATTACTCCGCGGGCCGCCGCGACGGGCCATCCATGGCCCGGCGCGGCTAAACCGGCGTCCTGCCGGTTTACCCGCTGCGCAATACCTGCGTTCGGCCTCGGGCTTATTGGGGCAGTCAGATCAAAATCAAAAGCAAAAGCACAGCGGCCTACCGGCCGGCTTGAGTGTTAAAAGCAAAAGCAAGATCCAGAGCGAAAGCAGAGCTGCTTTTCTGTGGGAGCGGGCTTGCTCGCGAAAAGCCTGAGAGCGTTGCGTTCATCCAGAATGCCCACGTCATCGTTAACGACCTTCGCGAGCAAGCCCGCTCCCACATTTGGACCGTGCCCGCTTTAGCTTTTGATTTTGCTTTTCAACACTCAAGCCGGCCGGTAGGCCGCTGTGCTCTTGATCTGCTTTTGATCTTGATCTTAGGCGCCCCGTTAAACCACGCTGGCCGAACGCAGGCTTTGGAGCGTGGGTAACCTGGCAGGACGCCAGGTTAGCCGTCCTGGGCCAGGGATGGCCCATGACGGCGGCCCACGGTCCAAAGCCGGAGTGAGGGCACTCCGAGCCTAGGCGAGGAGCCGAGTGGTGGGGCAAGAGCGTTTTGCTTACTTTTGCGCTCTTCAAAAGTGAGCCGCTGTAAGAGCGGAACCAATAGCGGCCATAACCGCAGCAACGGATATGCACCCCACACCGCGGAGCTACAAATTCCGGCTATGCCGATAATCACTGACCGCCTCATACACCGCCTTACGCAACCGATTAATCCCCCCAATCGGCCGATGCGCCTCCACCCCAAACCACGGATTAAACGACTGATTATCACAAGCCAGATTCAACGCCGGCGTATCAAAATCCTGCGCCGGAATCACCACCTTGGCCACCGTTTCAAACGGCGCATCACTCTCTTTCCATTCAATGCTGGTGTCCTCGATCGGCATGAACTTCTGCGGATTCTGCCGCTGAATCTGCAACACAAAACACGCCGCCACCCGGTCCGTCGACAGTTGCTGATTCAACGCACTGCGCAAAAAGTTCGGCAGGTCCTGATTCTGTTTGGGCAGCTCATACGCAGGACACCCCTGGGGATCCGGCGCCACCCGAAACTTCGCATTCGCCGCCCCGAACTTATACGGCGACACCGAGAAATACGTCGTCTGCGTAGGACTCACCGGCGGCGGCGCCAACGTCGCCAGCGCGATAAACAAATGCCGCACCTGCCAACTGCGCGGATCCACCCCGGGGAAAAACGCCATGACTTTCTTGCCATCCGCCTGGGCCGAAATATTCTGCGCATACTCCGCCACATCACTGACGAAAAAGTTCGGATGGCTGAACATCACAAAGTCCTGCTCACCCCGCGCCTGCTGATCCGCCAGCAGCTGTTTGCCTGGCACGTCCAGCAACTTGATCGCCATCCCCCGGGCATCCCGGATGCTGTCGAACTGCGGATACGCATTGCCGTTGGACAGTCGCATCATCGCTTGCCAGGTCTTGCCCGGCTCGGCGAACACGCCCTGGCGCAGGGCCGGGTCGAGGTCCGCCAGTACGCTGACCTCGGCCTTCAAGCAGCCATGGGCCTTGGCATGCGCATCCCGCAGGTAACGCGTGCCTTCGCGATGTTGATCGACGATGCGCACGGCGGTCTGGATGATGCCCTGGGTCATGGCCGCTTCCCCCGGCGGGATCTGTTCATCCGGCGATACCGGGCCGCTGTGCTGCCAGGCAAACCACAGGGTGGACAGCAACCAGCCCAGCAGGCCCAGGCCCACCAGCCACAACAGGGTCTTGCCGAGAAACGCGCCGAGGCGCAGCCAAAGTCGAGCGAGCATTTAAAAATCCTTTTCTGCGAAGTCGGTTGGGTCAGGGCAGTTGCTGTTCCAGCGGGCCGCCCAGCACTTTCAAATATTCCAGCAGCGCCCAGCGTTCCTGGGGCAGCAAGCCTCGGCCAATCACCCCGTTGCCACGCTGCCCGGCACGGAATTCGTGGCCGCTGTTGTGGTTGCCGGTGATGCGCGTATCGAACAGGAACGCGTTGGGGAACGCGGTGGTTTGATAGCCCAGGTGGCGTGGGTCGTATTCGAAGGTGCCTTTATAGAAGGTCGGGCTGCGCTCGTCCTGAGGCGAGAGCAATTGGTAGATCGTCGGCACCGAGCCGTTGTGCAGGAACGGCGGTGTCGCCCACACCCCGGCCAGGGGCCGTGCCTTGTAGGCACGCAATTCGCGTACGCCGATCGGCAGGCCGAAGCCGTCCAGGCGCGGGCGTTCGGCAGGTGTCACACCGGCGGCACGGTAGGCGTGGTCTTCGACAAAGGCGGTGATGTAGGCCAGGCCTTTGGCTGAAGAGAGGCTGCGCAGGTCCAGCGGCTCGGTGGGCGTGGGGTGCAGTTCGACGTTCATTTTCGCCAACTCCGCCGGGTCCCATTGCAGGGCGCTGAGGTCGAAGCGGTGGTCAGCGATATTGTTGGCAGTAGTGGGGTCGGTGCCGATCACCTCCACCGGGAGCATTTTCAATTGTCGCACCGGGCGGCCATCGACCTGGGACACCGCTGGCACGTGGCAGCCGGCGCAGTTTTCCGCGAACAGTGCGCGACCCTGGGCGGCCAGCGGTTTGTCGATGGCGCCGAACAGGTCTTCGGGCCAGGTGGGTGGCTTGAGCCGTTGCAGGGTTTCTTCGATGGTATTCAGGTCGCGAACCCGCACGCTGGAGGCGTAGCGCGCATCGCCCTGGAGCGGCTGGCCGGCGCTGTCGAAGAAGTCCAGGGTGGCGCCGACGCCCAGGGCTTCGCCGATATTGCGGGCCATGGGTTGTTGGGCCGAGCCATTCCATTGCACCCAGTCGAAGGTCCAGATGTCCCACAGTTGCGGGTAGTCCACCGGGGCGTTGGCGATGCGGTAGTTGTCGGGGGAAATGGCGTCGCCAAAGCTGGCGTTGGCGATACGGCCAAAGGCGTCGGTGCGGCCCGGGCCTTCTTCGGTGGGGTAGAGGCCACGGTGGGTGTCGTTCCAGGCAACTTTGAGGAAGTTGTTCAGGGACTTCTTGAAGTCCTGGCGCAGTTGCGCTGCGGTCTGGTCGTTGTAGTCATGGCCCAGCACGGTGCGGGCAAAGCGCTCGAATTTCCACGGGTTGTAGTAGGTCGAGGCAAGGCTGGCGACCAGCGCCTGGCCGAAGCTGCCGCCGCGCAGGGTCGGTACGCTGGACGGCAGCACATGCTGCGCCGGGCCGCCGTCGATGCGCAGGCCCTGGCCTTTAAAGTTCAACTGGCCGGTGTGGCAGGCGGCGCAGGTGATGTCGAGAAACTCATCATTGCTGCCAGCATTTTTATGCCGGGCGAAACCCACCGGCAGGTTGCCGGGATTTTGTGCAGTCGGCACTTGCCTGGGATCTACCAGGAAACCGAAGCGCGCCAGGTACTCGGGCGTGGCGAAACGCTGCTCGGAGAACGGCAGTTCCAAGGCGGTAAACCAGGCATACCGCAGGCCCTTGACCTGGGTGCCCTGGGGCGTGAAATAGTAGGTCTGGCGATCTGCGGCGCTCCATTGATCCTGATAGTGCACCTGTTCCACCGGCACGTAGACCGGCAGCTTCGGGTTGACCACGTAATAGAGCACCACCGCCAGGACCAGGCCCAGCAGTATGAGAATCATCAGCAAAACACGGGAAAAAATGCGCAAGATAACTATCCTTGTCGAGTTGTAGCGTTCTTATGCCATCAGGCCAGCAGTGCGGCAAGTGGCCATGAGTCTCGTTCCAGCGCTGCTGCCGTCCGTTGCAGGGCCCTGGATTGAATGAAAATGCTTTTAAACACGTGAACTTATCAGAAGTTTCCTGCTCACATGCCGGTAGCCATTGGTCGTGGCCGCCTGATAAGCTCGCGACTTTACTCGAATGCCCTTTTGGCACACGAACAAGGAAATAGCATGAAACAGCATCGGTTGGCGGCGGCGGTGGCCCTGGTTAGCCTGGTACTTGCGGGTTGTGATTCGCAAACCAGCGTAGAGCTGAAAACCCCGGCGCAAAAAGCTTCCTACGGTATCGGCCTGAACATGGGCAAAAGCCTTGCCCAGGAAGGCATGGATGACCTGGACTCCAAAGCGGTAGCCCAAGGCATCGAAGATGCCGTCGGCAAGAAAGAACAGAAGCTGAAAGACGACGAGCTGGTCGAAGCCTTCGCCGCACTGCAGAAGCGTGCTGAAGAACGTATGACCAAGATGAGTGAAGAGTCGGCAGCCGCCGGCAAGAAATTCCTCGAAGAAAACGCCAAGAAAGACGGCGTTGTCACCACCGCTTCCGGTCTGCAATACAAGATCGTGAAGAAAGCCGACGGTGCCCAGCCAAAGCCTACCGACGTAGTGACTGTTCACTACACCGGCAAGCTCACCAACGGCACCACCTTTGACAGCTCCGTGGATCGCGGCAGCCCGATTGACCTGCCGGTCAGCGGCGTGATTCCGGGTTGGGTCGAAGGCCTGCAACTGATGCACGTTGGCGAGAAGGTCGAGTTGTACATCCCGTCCGACCTGGCCTACGGTGCCCAGAGCCCGAGCCCGGCGATTCCAGCCAACTCCGTGCTGGTATTCGACCTGGAACTGCTGGCCATCAAGGACCCGTCCAAGGCAGACGCTCCTGACGCACCGGCGGCTCCTGCTGCCAAGAAGTAATCAGCGCCTGAACACACAACGCCCCGTCTCGACGGGGCGTTGTTGTTTCTGGCCTGTGCGATCGTGCGATCGTTCCCACGCTCTGCGTGGGAATGCATCCCGTGACGCTCTGCGTCACGACCGCGCATTGCTCAAGCCTAGCGTTAACAGCGAGCGCGGAGCGCCACAGGCGGCATCCCCACGCAGAGCGTGGGAACGATCAGTTGAATCCAGGGCAAATTCAACCGAACCCATGCGGGCTAGAGCAGTCTGATAAAAGACCCGAGTACGGGTAGACGCAGATTATCTCCAAGTCAATGAATTCTTGGGTTTTTTTTATGTGCGCAAAAAACGCCCGATCTGACTGTAGGCCTTGTATTACGCGGCTTTCAGCCTGGAAAATAGGCTCTGTTCACAAGGTTATCCACAATTTGTGTGGATAACCTTTTCTGTCGCCTGGAACTGGAGTGACGATGAAAGCCCCGTTTAATTTCACCCGCTTCCTGCCCATGGCTGCTCGCCTGCTTGGCCGTGGGCGCTTGCCGACGTTGTTGTTCGCGGTCGCCGCCAAAGGCTCGAGCCAGGGCAACCGGCTGGGCAAGCTCAAGGACGACCTCAAGCTGCTCCAGGCCCTGTGCCTGGCCTACTGGCGCGGCGAGTACCGGGCCATCAGCCCCAAGGCGCTGATTTCGGTAGTGGCAGGGTTGATGTACTTCCTGAGCCCGATTGACGCGATCCCGGACTTTATCCCGGTGTTCGGCATGCTCGACGACATTGCTGTGCTGGCGTGGGTCATGAAGACCCTCGACGGCGAACTGAGCGCCTTTCGCGCCTGGCGCGAGCGTCAGCTCCCCGAGAAGCTTGCGGTGGTTGAGCGCCTTCCTGCGACGCCGCAGCTGCTTACGCAAGAACACCTGAAAAAAAACTGAACTTGCGAATATCCCCCTGCGCTCTTTGTGGCTGTTAGGATTACACTCCTAAGGAAAGTGCTTACGAAGTAAGTGTTGTGATCCTACGGGGCAGTCATGGATATTCAGATAATTACAAAGGATGGCGAGCCCGAATATGCGGTTCTGCCATGGGCTCAGTATCAGGCGCTGTTAAAAGCTGCCGGTCAGCAACAGCCAACGCCTCCCGCTTCGACCATTAGCCAAGCCACTGCCGAGCCGGATCTGCGCCCCCTGGAGCAGCTGCGAAGCCTGCGCGAGGCCAGGGGCCTGGCCATCGAGGTTCTGGCGCGCACAGTGGGCATCAGCCCGTCTTACCTGGGCCTGATCGAAAGCGGTGAACGCCAGCCGGACGCAGCCATCCGCCGCAGCCTGGCCTGGGAACTTGGCGTTGCAGGTTGGAGGGACGAAACGTGAGCGTACGCATCAGCCGTCAACATTGGGATGGGTTACTCAACGAGCTGGACCAGGCGCGCCGACAGCGCCACCTCTTGACCTACCGCGCCTTGCTGGAGCGCCTGCAATTTCCCACGCCGGCCATGCAGACCCTGACGGCTGCGCTGGAGCACCTGGCGGCGCTGGATGCCAAGGCCGACCAACCACTGCGCAGTTCCCTGGTGATCAGCCAGGGCGCCAGTCGCCTGCCACGTACCGGTTTCTTTGAATGCGTGGAGCGTCTCGGGCGCTTCTGCGGGCCGTCCGATGGCGTGGCCGCGGCGTCGTGGCACGCATCCGAAGTGGTGCGAGTATTTGAATACGATTATCCCGAGTCGGCGGAGGCGTAGTGTTCTGGAAGCTCAAGGCGTATGCCAGTTACTGGCTGGCGCGCAAGTTGTTTCATTGGTCCTGGTTCGTGCGACAGCCGCGTGGCTGGCAGTGGCTTGAAGGCCAGTTCGCGCGCATGGCCAATCTGGGCGACGTAGGAGCACAGAGTTTCTACGGACATATCCTGACGTTTCGTGGCAAGGGCCTTGGCGCCCGTGAAGAAGGCGTGCGACTGTTGCGGCTGGCGGCCCTGGCCGGCGACGGCAAGGCGGCCTACCAGGTTGGGGTGTTGAGCCTTGCGGGCAGCCTTGGCAAGGCGCCTGATCCGCTGGAAGCGGCACGCTGGTGGAAAATCGCCGCCCGAGCCGGGCACCCGTTGGCGCAGATGCGCCTGGAGCAACTCTGATCTAGAGCGGCTGCGGTTCTGCCTGGCCCAACTCCAGGCTGTCAATCACATGAATGCTGTAGCCCGCCACGTTCTTCGCGTGGTGCTTGGCTTGCGAGGCCAGTTCCGCCAACTGGCTGGCATCGAGTTGTCCACAGGCCTGTGGATACAAATGCACCACGCCGATGGACAGCGACAGCAGCGCAAACTCCTGGCGCACGCCCTGGCGGTTCAGTGCAACGAAACAGCCCGCGTCCAGATGCTCGCTGCGATAGAAGCGCCGGCACTGGGTGTGGAAGTCGTCCAGCAGTTGGTTCAGCCGCTTGCGCCAATCCTGCGGCCCCAGCACCAGCAAAAAGTCATCACCGCCGATATGCCCGACGAAGTCGCGGCTGGGGTCTACCCGGTCGTTCAGGCATTGCGCCAGGCACAGCAGCACTTCATCGCCCCGGCCATAGCCGTAGATATCGTTGAATGGCTTGAAACTGTCGATATCGACGTAGCAGATCACAGACTCGCGTTGTTGCTGCAACAGCCGCGTCAGGCACTGCTGGATGGGGACGTTGCCCGGCAGCAAGGTCAGCGGGTTGGCATAGCGTGCCTGCTGGATTTTCAGTTCGGTAATCAGCTTGAGCACATCGATCACCCGGCCCAACCCCAGATAATCGCCGTTGAGGGTGATGATGAAATCTTCCTCGATCCGCTGGCGTGCGCGACTGGTGAGCAGGCGGCTGACCTGCTGCAAGGACTGGCTCAGTTCCACCGCGAGAAAGTCATCACTCATCAAGCGGCTGATGGGCTTGCGGGCGAACAGATCGGTGGCGAACGGCTTGAGCAGCGCATCTGACAGCGAGTGCCGGTGCACGATGCCAATCGGGTGGCCACGCTCATCCAGCACCGCCAGGGAATTGAGGTTGGCCTGGCGCCGGAAGGCTTCCAAAACCTGCGCCGTGGCGGTGTGCTGGCCCACGGCCGGTTGTTCGTTGAGCAGGGCGCTGAGGTCGCTGCCTTCGTCGTTCAGCGCGACGTTGGCGTTGTCGGGCTTGGGCAGCATCAACCGCGCTTCCTGGGGCGGGTGTTCCTGGGGGCGGCAGAGCAGGTAGCCCTGCACCAGGTCAACGCCCATTTCCGTGAGCACCGCCAACTCTTCCGGCAACTCGATGCCTTCGGCGATGACCTGGGCCCGGGAGGCCTTGGCGATTTGCAGGATGGAGCCGACAAACTCGCGCTTGAGGGCGTCCTGGTGGATGCCGTCGATAAAGTGTCGATCGATCTTCACGTAGTCCGGACGCAGCTCCGACCACAGCCGCAGGCTGGAATAACCGGCACCCAGGTCATCCAGGGCAATCGAAAAGCCCATGGCGCGGTAGTGGTGCAGCGCGGTTTGCAGCAGTTGAAAATCGTCGGTCGGGGTTTGCTCGGTCAGTTCGATCACCACCTGGCTGGGCGGGATGCCGAAGTCGCTGAGCAGTTGCAGGGTACGGCCGGGCTGGTGGGCGGTCTCCAGCAGGGAATCGGGTGAGACGTTGAGAAACAGCTTGCCCGGCAGTTTCTGCTCGCTGAACCGCCGGCAGGCACTTTCCCGGCAGACCATCTCCAGCTCACTGAGACGCCCGGCGTGACGGGCCACGGAGAACAGTGCGACAGGGGAGTGCAACGGGCTGTTGGACGGGCCGCGACTGAGGGCTTCATAACCGATGACGCGTCGTTCAGACAGGGAAATGATGGGTTGGAACAGGCTGTGCAAACTGCCTTGAGCCAGGATTGAGCCCAATGCATTCAGCTGTTCGGTCATGGTCATGATTTTCTCGGGTCGAAAAAAAAGGACCTGCTTTGGCAGGTCCTTCATTTCACGACAGAATGATGTCTATTTGATGACACTCCGAGGAGCGTTCACATTAAATCGCCATCATTTACTGCTTGGCCACCGTCTTGCTGATCTTCAAGTAGTCCAGCAGGATGCGCCCGGTCTCGCTCAGGTAGGCATCATCTTCCGGCTTGGTTTTATCAGGCTCGGCGGCGATCGCGTCTTCGTCTTCTTTCTTCAGTTCCTTGAGCGGGGCTTCGCCTTTGGCCTTGCGGCGGGCGTTCTCCAGCACCAGTTGCTGATTCTCGATGTCGGTGTGCTGCGCACGACGGTCGGCTTCGTTCAGGCTGACGGTTTTCTCTTCCATCAACTTCTTGGCCAGGGCCAGCTTGTCGCGGATAAAGATGAACTCGGCATCCTTGGCGGAGCGGGCTTCGTGATCAGCTTTCAACTCTGCGATGTACGGTTTGAACGGGTCTACCGCAGGCTTGATCGCAGGACGGATGGTGTCCCACGGCATCGCCTCGGGCAGGGCGCTCTCGCCGATTTCCTTGGTGTCGATGATCGACGGGAAATCGACGTCCGGCAGTACGCCCTGATGCTGGGTGCTCTGCCCGGAAACCCGGTAGAACTTGGCCAGGGTCAGTTTCAGCTCGCCATGGTTCAGCGGCTGGATGGTCTGCACGGTGCCTTTGCCGAAGGTCTGGCCGCCGATGATCAGCGCACGGTGGTAGTCCTGCATCGCGCCGGCAAAAATCTCCGAGGCGGATGCCGAGAGGCGGTTGACCAGCAACGCCATCGGCCCTTTGTAGAAGGCACCCGGGTTCTCGTCTTCCAGCACGTCGACACGGCCGTCAGCGTTACGCACCAGCACGGTCGGACCCTTGTCGATAAACAGACTGGTCAGCTCGGTGGCCTCCTGCAAGGAACCGCCGCCGTTGTTGCGCAGGTCGATGACCACGCCGTCGACTTTTTCCTTCTGCAATTCTGTGAGGATTTTCTTAACGTCGCGGGTGGTGCTCTTGTAGTCCGGATCACCGGCGCGGAACGCTTTGAAGTCCAGGTAGAACGCCGGGATCACCACCACGCCGAGCTTGTAGTCCTTGCCATCCTGCTTGAGGTTGAGGACTTGCTTCTGGACAGCCTGGTCTTCGAGTTTCACCGCTTCACGGGTGATGGACACGATCTTGCTGGTCTGGTCGTTCGGTGCGTTGGTGTGCGGAATCACTTCCAGGCGCACCACGCTGCCTTTCGGCCCGCGGATCAGCTTGACCACTTCATCCAGGCGCCAGCCGACCACGTCGACCATCTCTTTGTCGGCCTGGGCCACACCGATGATCTTGTCGGCCGGGGCAACCTGCTTGGTCTTGTCGGCCGGACCTGCCGGCACCAGACGCACGATCTTCACCTGGTCGTTATCGCTTTGCAGGACGGCACCGATGCCTTCCAGCGACAGACTCATGTTGATATCGAAATTTTCCGCGTTATCTGGCGACAGATAATTGGTGTGCGGGTCGTAGGACATTGCGAAGGTGTTGATGTAGGCCTGGAAGATATCTTCGGCACGGGTCTGATCCAGACGTGCCAGCTGATTCTTGTAGCGCTTGGTCAACAGTTCCTGGATGGCCTTCGGCTCTTTGCCGGCGATCTTCAAGCGCAGGACTTCATCCTTGACGCGCTTGCGCCACAGGTCGTCCAGCTCGGCTTCGGTGGTCAGCCAAGGAGCGTCCTTGCGGTCAACCAGCAAGGTCTCTTTCTTGGTGAAGTCGAACTTGTCGACACCTTTGTCCAGCTCACCAATGGCGAAGTCCAGACGCGCTTTGACGCGGTCCAGGTAGCGCTTGTAGATGGTGAAGCCGGGCTGCAGGTCACCGCTCTTGAGGAAGTCGTCGAACTGCGTCTTCCACTTGTCGAACTCGGTGATGTCGCTGGCCAGGAAATAGCTGCGCGAGGGATCCAACAGCTTGAGGTAGCTGTCGTAAATGATCACCGAACGAGCGTCGTCCAACGGCGGCTTGCTGTAATGGTGGCGCTTGAGCAACTCGACGACGTTAAGGCTGGCAATCACCTCATCGCGATCAGGCTGAAGGTTGTCCCAGCTGTTGGCTGCGAACGTATTGCTCGACAGCGGCAAAAGGCCGATACCGATAAAAAGAGCGAGGGCGGTGCTGGGGAACAAATGCTTCATGCTGATTCGACGCGGGGGCAATTGATAACGCATATTAGGCCGTCTTTGAAGTCGCCGGTTCCATATGGGCCGGTCGCATAATGCAAAAAGCCCGACGCTACAGCAACGGGCTCAGTCCAGACTCACTATGGAGGCACTGTGAAAGCATTGCAAGGCGTTGAAGGTCATGTGGAGTGGCAAGAAGAGCCAAGTCCTACATGCGATGTAGGCCAAGTACGCATTCGCGTGGCGGCTGCGGGCCTGAATCGCGCCGATTTATTACAGCGTTCGGGGCTTTATCCGCCACCTCCCGGTGCCAGCCAGGTGCTGGGCCTGGAGTGTTCCGGGGTGATCAGCGAAGTCGGCGCCGGTTCGTCGTGGCAAGTGGGGGATCGGGTTTGCGCCTTGCTGGCTGGCGGCGGGATGGCTGAAGAAGTGGCGGTGGATGCGCGTCACGTATTGCCGGTGCCGGAGGGCGTATCCCTGGTCGAAGCGGCCGGGTTGCCCGAGGTATACAGCACCGCGTGGTTGAACCTGTTCCAGTTGGCGGGCCTCAAGCCCGGCGAGAAGGTGTTGTTGCATGCCGGCGCCAGTGGGGTGGGCTCGGCGGCGATTCAGTTGTGCAAGGCGTTTGGCAGCCCGTGTTGGGTCAGCGTGGGGTCGGCGGATCGCCTTGCGTACTGTGAAGCGCTGGGGGCTCAGGGGGGTGTGGTACGTACTGACGGCATCGAGGGCTTGAGGGATTTTGGACCGTTCGATGTGATTCTTGACCCGGTGGGGGGGAATTACGCGGCGCTGAATCTCAAGCTGGCGGCGCGTGATGGGCGCTGGGTGTTGATTGGGTTGATGGGGGGGCGTGAGGCGCAGATCGATCTGGCGCAGGTGTTGGCCAAGCGTGTGCAGGTGTTGGGGTCGACGTTGCGCAGTCGGGATGATCAGTTCAAGGCTGACCTGTTCAGTGACTTGAGCCAGCATGTTTGGCCGTTGTTTGCCGAGGGGCGCTTGAGTCCGCAACTGGCCAGGACGTTTCCGATCAAGGATGCCGAGGCTGCGTTTGCGGAGCTGGCGACTAATCGGATTTCCGGGAAGCTGGTGTTGGTGATTGACGAGAGTCTGACCTGATTTCAGATGCGACATTTGTGTTGGGGGGAGTTGGGCTGGGTGTATATCCGTTATTTTCGTAACGGCGACTATTGGTTCCGCTCTTACAGCGGCTCACTTTTGAAAAGCGCAAAAGTAAGCAAAACGCTCTTGCCCCACCACTCGGCTCCTCGCCTAGGCTCGGAGTGCCCTCACTCCGGCTTTGGACCGTGGGCCGCCGTCATGGGCCATCCTTGGCCCAGGACGGCTAACCCGGCGTCCTGCCGGGTTACCCACGCTCCAAAGCCTGCGTTCGGCCAGCGTGGTTTAACGGGGCGCCCAAGATCAAGATCAAAAGCAGATCAACAGCACAGCGGCCTACCGGCCGGCTTGAGTGTTGAAGAGCAAAATCAAAAGCTAAAGCGGACACGGTCAAATGTGGGAGCTGGCTTGCCTGCGATGGCATCAACTGGGTGTACCTGATGTACCGAGTTGTCTGCATCGCAGGCAAGCCAGCTCCCACAGAAAAGCAGAGCTTCATCAGCTTCAGATTCGGCTTTCGCTCTGGTCTTTGCTTCTGCTTTTAACACTCAAGCCGGCCGGTAGGCCGCTGTGCTCTTGCTTTTGATCTTGATCTGACTGCCCCAATAAGCCCGAGGCCGAACGCAGGTATTGCGGAGCGGGTAAACCGGCAGGACGCCGGTTTAGCCGCGCCGGGCCATGGATGGCCCGTCGCGGCGGCCCGCGGAGCAATGCCGGAGTGAGGGAACGCCGAGCCACAGCGAGGCGCCGACAGGCGGGGCAGAGCGCTTTGGTTACTTTGCCGCTTTTTGCAAAGTGACTCGCTGTAAGAGCGAAACCATAGGTGGCCGTTACCTAAATAACGGATATGTACCCACCTCAAACCAGCACAAAACGTCACACCCAATGATGAATCGGCCACCCAGCCTTCTCAGCATGCGCCCGCAAAACCGGATCCGGGTTCACCACCTGCGGATTCTCCACCTTCAGCAACAGCGGCAAATCATTGCGCGAATCCGAGTAGAAGTACGCCCCATCAAGGTGCTCACCTTCCTGCTCCAGCCATTCCATCAGGCGAGTGATCTTGCCTTCGCGGTAAGTCAGTACACCTGTGGTCTTGCCGCTGTACACCCCATGGGCGACGTCCAGCTCAATCCCCAGCACTTCATCAATGCCGATACGCGCCGCAATCGGCTTGACCAGGTGCGTCCCCGACGCCGAGATCACCAAAATCCGGTCACCATTCTTGCGGTGCTGTGCAATGGTACGGGTGGCGTCGCTGTAGATCAGCGGCTCGATAACGTCTTCCACCCACGGCTCTACAAGGTGCTCGATCTCTTCCGGCGTGCGGCCAATCATCGGCTCCAGGCTGAAGTCCATGAAATCCTCCATGGCCAGCTCACCGCGGCTGTAGGCCGCCATCAGTTCGTCGTTCTTGCGCATGAACGACTCGCCATCCACCCAGCCCAGGCGGCCCATCTGCTCGCTCCACAGGGTGGCGCAGTCGCCGTGGATCAGGGTGTCGTCCAGATCAAAAATTACCAATGCCATCTGTCACGCTCTCTCAAATAAATCGTGCGTCAGGCTACTTCACACAACGCACTTGGGTCGATGGAAAGTGCCAATCTCTGACCATCCGGGTGCAGATCGTCAGCCGAGCGGTTAAGCACATCCACCACCAATTCCACGCCTCGGGCTTCGATGCGGTAGCGAATCACGTTGCCCAACAGGCTGTGGCTGCGCACCAACGCATCCAGCTCACCGCTGCGGCTGAGCTCAATGGCCTCCGGGCGAATGGCGATGCGCCCGGTGACCGGGCGCTGCAACAGTTTGCTGGCCTTGTCGGCGTCCAGCAGGTTGTAGTTGCCGATAAAGCCCGCGGCGAACACATCCACCGGCGCGGTGTAGAGGGTCTCGGCATCGCCGCTCTGTACGATCTTGCCCTGGTTCATCAGGAAGATCCGGTCGGACATGGTCAGGGCTTCTTCCTGGTCATGGGTCACAAAGATGGTGGTCAGGCCCAGCTCACGCTGGATCTGGCGAATCTGTTCGCGCAGGTGCTTGCGAATCCGTGCATCGAGGGCCGACAACGGCTCGTCGAGCAACAGCAGGCGCGGGCGCGTCACCAGCGAGCGGGCGAGGGCCACGCGCTGGCACTGGCCGCCGGACATCTGGTGCGGGTAGCGGCCGGCGAGTTCTTTCAGCTCCACCAGTTGCAACACTTCCTGCACGCGTTTGTGGCTGTCGTCGGCATTGACCTTCTGCATGCGCAGGCCGAAGGCGACGTTCTGTTCCACGGTCATGTTGGGGAACAGCGCGTAGCTCTGGAACACCATGCCGATATGCCGTTTCTGTGGGCTCAGCGGGACGATATCCTGGCCATCCAGCAGGATTTTCCCGCTGTCCACCGAGGTCAGGCCGGCGATGCAGCGCAGCAGGGTCGACTTGCCGCAGCCCGACGGGCCAAGCAGGGTGACGAATTCGCCCTTGGCGATTTCGCAGTTGATGTCACTGAATACCGGCGTACCGGCGTAGCCTTTTTGCAGGTGTTGGACGCTGACGAAGCTCATTGGCTTTTGTCCTTGTTCAAGATGTTGGCGGCCCAGGTCAGCACCAGCACAAAGAAGAAATAGGAGATCACCAGGGCACTGGTGAAGTGGCCGCTGCTGTTACGCATATTGTTGAGGTACACCTGCAGGGTTTCGTAGCGGGTGCCCACCAGGATGTTGGCGAACACGAACTCGCCGAACAGGAACGAGAACGACAGCAGCAATGCCACCATCAAGCCCTTGCGCAGGTTCGGCAGCACCACCAGGAACGCCGCCTGGAAGGTGCTGGCACCGAGCAGTTGGGCGGCGTCCATCAGGTCCCGCAGGTTGATCGCTTGCAGGTTGTTGGTGATCGCCCGGTACATGAACGGCAGCGCCACGGTGAAGTAGCAACCGATCAGGATCCATGGCGTACCCACCATCGCAAATGGCCCCGAGCCATAGAGCTGCAACAGCCCCACCGACGACACCACCGGCGGCACCGCGAAGGGCAGCAGGATCAAAATGTTCATCAGCGCGTCGAGTTTCGGAAAGTGGTAATGCACCACAAACAGCAGCGGCAGGATCAGCACCACCGACAAGATCAGCGCGCCGACGCACACCAGCAGCGACTGGCCGAAGGCATTCAGGAAGCGCGGGTCACTCCACAGCTGGATATACCATTTGAAGGTAAAGCCGGATGGCAGGATGGTCGCCGACCAACTGCTGGCGATGGAGTAGACCAGGGTGCCGAGCAATGGCAGCACCAGGACAGCAAGCAACAGGTACACCACTACGCGATGGTAGAGGGCGGCCGAGCCAGGTTCAGCGCGAGACATGGTAGCTCCTCTTGAGCAGCAGTTGATGGACTACGGTCACCACCGTCATCAGCGCTACCAGCACCACGGCCAGGGCACTGGCCATGTTCGGGTCCAGGGAAATATCGCCGGAGACCATCGCCGCGATGCGGATCGGCAGCACGTTGAAGTTGCCGGTGGTCAGCGCGTACACCGTGGCGTAGGCGCCGAGAGCGTTGGCCAGCAGGATCACGAAGGTGCCCAGCAGCGCTGGGGTCAGCACCGGCAAGCCGATATGCCGCCAGTATTGCCAGCCATCCGCGCCGAGCAACGAAGCGGACTCGCGCCAGTCTTCGCGCAACGCGTCAAAGGCCGGGTAGAGCAGCAGTACGCCGAGGGGAATCTGGAAATAGGTATAAAGGATGATCAACCCGGTCTTGGAATACAGGTTGAAGTCCTGAATGATCCCGGCCTGCTTGAGCATGATGGTGATGCTGCCGTTGAACCCCAGCAGGATGATGAAGGCGAAGGCCAGGGGTACGCCGGAGAAGTTGCTGGTCATGTTGGCGAAGGCGGTCACGAAATTGCGCAGCCGGCCATCCACCCGACGCAGCGAGTAACTGCCCAGCACGGCAATGACGATCCCGAACACACTGGAGTAGAAACTGATCTCCAGGCTGTACTGGATTGCCTGCAGGTAGAATTTCGAATTGGCGATCTTGCTGAAGTTGGCCAGGCCCCAGCCAAACTCTTCCGATTGCAGGCTGCTGACCAGCACCCAGAACAGCGGAGCGATCTCGAACACGATAAAAAACAGCGCGAAGGGCACCAGGCACAAGGCGGCCAGCCATTTGCCGCGGATCACTGAATTCACTTCAACAGCTCCCGGCATACAGGTTTGTCGTGGGGTACACCCAACAGCTCGCAGACGGTGCCGCACAGCTCGGTTTGTTTGGGCGTGGCGTGGGTGTCGAGGCTGAAGGCATCACCCAGCACAAACAGCGGCACTTCCCGTTCTTCCGGCAGCAGGCCGTTGTGGGAGCGGTCGTTGTTCATGCCGTGGTCGGCCGTCACCAGTACCTGGTAACCGGCGTCGAGCCAGCCTTGCAGGTAGTCGGCGAGGATGATGTCGGCCGAGCGCGCGCTGTTGCGGTATTGCGGGGTGTCGAGGCCGTGCTTGTGGCCGGCATCGTCGATGTTCATCGGGTGCACCACCAGGAAATTCGGCGCGTGTTTGAGGCGCAGGCTTTCGGCGTCGGCAAACAGGTGCGAGTCCGGGTAATGGTCATTCCAGTAGAAATGCCCGTGCTGGATCGCCAGGGCCGGGTCGCTGGTATGTCGATCCCGGGCGGCGATAAAGGGCGAGCGGTTATACAACTCGCTGACCCAGTGATAAGCCGCCGCCGCCGTGGATAAACCGGCGTCGGTGGCGTAATGGAAAATGCTGCGCTGGTTGGACAGGCGCGAGACGTTGTTGTGGACGATGCCGCTCTCGATCGGCGGGACGCCGGTGAGGATGCATTCGTACAGTGGCCGGGACAGGGCCGGCAGTTCACATTCCAGTTTGTACAGTGCTGCGCGTCCTGCGCCGACATAGGCCTGCAAGTGCCCCATGGCGTGTCGGGCAACCTCGTAATTCAGGCCGTCGAGCACGACAAGGATGACGTTGTGCTTCATAGGGGCTGGGGCTCCGCAACAAATAGGCTTGACTCGGTTTTTCGGTTGGAACACCGATCAAATGTGGGAGCTGGCTTGCCTGCGATAGCGGTGTGTCAGTCGACAATACTGCTGAATGTCATACTGCTGTCGCAGGCAAGCCAGCTCCCACACTGACCGCTTTCCACTTGAACAGGCGTATTAAGCTTTATTGCATATTGATGATGACTTCTTCCTGCCACTTCTGCGGCAGTGCCTTGGAGGTCTTCTCCCAAGCGTCGGCGTCCTTGATCGGCGTGACTTTCTTGTACTGCTCGTTAGGCAGCAGCTTGGCCTGTACGTCGGCTGGCAAGGTCAGGTGCTCGGCACGGATCGGCCGCGCATTGCCACGCGCCAGGTTGGTCTGGCCGGCGTCGCTGAAGATGTATTCGCGGGTCAGCTTGGCGGCGTTCGGGTGCTTGGCGTATTTGTTGATGATGGTGGTGTAGCCGGAAATCACCGAGCCGTCCGATGGGATCAGCACCACGTAGTCATCCGGGTTGGCCATCTTGGCTTTGTAGCTCAGGCCGTTGAAGTCCCAGACCACGCCCACTTCCACTTCGCCTTTTTCCATGGTGGCGATGGTTGGGTTGGCCAGCGACAGGCGGCCTTGCTTGGCGATGTCGGCGAACATCAGCAGCGCCGGCTGAATGTTCTTCTCGTCGCCACCGTTGGCCAGTGCGGCGGCGAGTACGCCGTTGGCCGCCTGGGCGGCGGTGCTCACGTCACCGATGGAAACCTTGTATTTGCCGGTCTTCAGGTCAGCCCAGCTTTTCGGAGCTTCGGAGCCGTGCAGGAGTTTTTTGTTGACGATAAAGGCGATGGTGCCGGTGTAGGCCAGGGCCCAGTTACCGTCCTTGTCTTTCGCCCAATCCGGGACTTGTGCCCAGGTGGTCGGTTTGTACGGTTGGGTAACGCCCTGTTTCACCGCGATCGGGCCGAAGGCTGCACCGACGTCGCCGATGTCGGCGCTGGCGTTGTCTTTCTCTGCCGCAAACTTGGCGACTTCCTGGGCGGAGCTCATGTCGGTGTCGATGTGCTTGAGGCCGTAGGTCTTGGCCAGGTCGTCCCAGGTGCCTTTCCAGTTGGCCCAGTCATCGGGCATGCCGACGCTGTTGACGGCGCCTTCCGCTTTCGCGGCGGCTTCCAGGGTTTTTAGATCGGTATCAGCGGCCATGGCGGCGGTGCACATGGCAATGGTCGAGCCTAACAGTGATGCCAGGAAAAGCTGTTTCATCCGAAGCTCCTTTGGGCGTTTTCAACGCTGCGTTTTTATCGACGTTTGCGGTGGTGTTGGTCTAGGTCAGCAATACACGAGCCAATTTAGGCGTGGCGGATGACAGTTTCATGTCGATGTCGTTTTTTGTTGGCCTGGACGGGGGATCACCGGGTAAGCGTAGACCATGCCCAACCGCCCGGAAGGCTTGGACTTGGCCGATGTATTGCAGGTCTTGTGGCAGGACGTCGCGAGGCGCTGTCATCTGTCGGTCATGTGCAATGCCTAGGCTTGCACGCAACAGCAGAGGCGCGTTTAGAGGGCGTTTTGTGCACCTGAATAGTGCTGGTCTAGTCCAGATAGGTAACGTTGATGCGTGATGAGGCAACCAAGGCGGTGACAACCATTGGCCTGGCGCTGCAAGAGCAGATCGACCATGGCTTGTTGGCGCCTGCCAGTAAGCTGCCGGCCGAGCGCAAGCTCAGCGAGTTGTTTGGTACCACTCGGATTACGGTGCGGGAAGCCTTGTTACAACTTGAGGCACAAGGGCAGATTTATCGCGAGGAGCGGCGGGGGTGGTTTGTGTCGCCGCCCAGGCTTGCCTATAACCTGATGCAGCGCAGTCATTTTCACGCGATGGTGAGTGCCCAGGGGCGGGTGCCGTCGACCGAGGTGATTTCGGCGCGGTTGCAGCCGGCTTCGGCGGCGGTGTGTGCGTGGTTGCAGTTGCCGGCGTTGTCCAGTGTGATTCAGATTTGCCGGGGGCGAAGGATTGATGGGCGGTTGGTGTTGTATGTGGAGCACTATCTGAACCCGCAGTATTTTCCGGGGATTCTGGAGTGTGATTTGAATCAGTCGATTACGGAGTTGTATGCGCGGGTGTATGACTTGCACTACGGGCGGGTGCGGTTTGAGATTGTGCCGACGTCATTGCAGGTTGAGGCGGCGGCGGCGTTGAGGGTGTCGGTGGGGAGCCCGGGGTTGCGGATTGCTCGGGTTAATTATGATCAGCATGAGCGGTTGATTGATTGTGATCTGGAGTTTTGGCGGCATGATGCGATTCATGTGGGGGTGGATGTGGTTTGACGTTTTGCCTGTGTGTATCCGTTATCTAGGTCACGACGGCTTTTGGTTCCGCTCTCACAGCGGCTCACTTTTGAACAGCCGGAATGCCGGCCCAGCCTCAAGTAAGCACAGGGCTTTACCCCGATGACCTGAGTGTTAGAGCAAAAGCAGAGCCGCTTTATGTGGGAGCGGGCTTGCTCGCGAAAAACCTGAGGGCGCCGCGTTGAGTCAGGATACCCACGTCATCGTTAACGACCTTCGCGAGCAAGCCCGCTCCCACATTTGGATCGTGTCCGCCTTTGGGTTTGCTGTTGCTTCACCACACTTAAGCCCGAGCGAGGTGCAGAGTGGTGGGGCAAGAGCGGAACCCTAGGCGGCCGTTACCTGAATAACGGATATACCCTCAATCCCCCGCATTGGCATACAAATAATCCGTCGCCAACGATGCCAACGTCCGAACCCCAACCACCAACGCCGACTCATCCACAAAGAACCCCGGATTATGATTCGGTGCCGCCTTGCTCATATCCTGATCCCTCGGCGTCACCCCCAGAAACACAAACAACCCTGGCGCTTCCTTGGCATAAAACGAGAAGTCCTCAGCCCCACCCACCAACGGGGCATTCACTACGTCGCCATTCGCCGCCCAACGCAAACTCGGCAGCATCTTCTCGGTCAGCGCCGGGTTGTTGATGGTCGGGTCGTACTTCTCAATGATCGTCACCTCAGCCTTCGCCCCACCACTCTCGGCAATCTTCTCGACGGTCTGCCGCACATCCGCATGCAGCTTCTGGCGAATGCCATAGTCGTAGGAGCGAATGGTCCCACTCATGTCCACCGACTCGGGAATGATGTTGTACCGCGTCCCTCCGTTGATGGTGCCAATACTCACCACCGCCGGAAACGAAGAAATGTCGGTACGCCGACTGACCACCGTCTGCAGCCCCACAATGGCCTGCGCCCCCACGGTAATCGGATCGGTCCCATCCCACGGCCGCCCCGCATGGGTCTGCTTGCCCAGGATCTTGATCCGCAGGTCATCCGAGCTCGCCAGCGTCGGCCCCGGCCGATACGCAATCTGCCCCGCAGGCACCCCGGCCCACACATGCAGCCCAAAAACGGCATCCGGCTTGGGCGATTTCATCAGCCCTTCCTGCACCATCATCTTCGCGCCCCAAGTGTTTTTACCGTCGGGGATAAAGTCGCTCGGGCCTTCTTCAGCCGGCTGGAAATAAAACACCACGGTCCCAGGCAGGCGATCGCGCATACCTGTAAGGATTTTCGCTGTGCTCAGCAGGATGGCGGTGTGGGCGTCGTGGCCGCAGGCGTGCATCACGTCGACTTCTTTATCGAGGTACACACCCTTGGCCTTCGAGGCGAAGGGCAGGCCGGAGACTTCCTTGACCGGCAGCGCATCCATGTCGGCGCGCAAGGCCACGGTCGGGCCGGGCAGGGCGCCCTTGAGGATGGCGACAACGCCCGTGCGCGCCACGCCAGTCTTGACCTCCAGCCCCATCTCCCGCAGTTGCTTGGCCACCAGCTCCGCGGTGCGATGTTCGGTGTTGCCCAGTTCAGGATGGGCGTGGATGTCGCGCCGGGTTTCCAGCAAGGTCGGTTCCAGTACTTTGGCCTGGACAGCGATGGTTTCGCGGGCACTGTCCTGGCCGCTGCTGGCGGCGATGACCGCGCTGCTGGCGACACCGCACAGCAGGCCGAATACCCATTGGTGTGTAAGACCGGTCAAACGCATAAGGACTCTCCATGATTATTGTTGTTGATCCTGACGTCATCGGGGCAGCGCTTATTCTTTCTCTTGCACGCCTCCCGCCGCTGTCACCACTTGCACGCTCAAGCGTGGGGTGGCCAGGTCCAGCCCGGCTTCGTCGAGGTGACGCTTGAGCGACAGGTTGAACGCCCGCGAAACCTCCCACTGCTTGATCGGCGCGGTCTTGAAGCGGGCGCGAAGAATCGCACTGCCGGACTCGAAACTTTCTACACCCTGAATCTCCAGCGGCGACCAGATATTGCGCCGCTGCAACGGGTCGTTGCGCATCTTCTGCCCGACGTCGCGCATCAGCTTGATGGCGTCGTCGATTTCCATGTTGTAGGGAATCGCCACCCGGAAGATCGCGTAGCCGAACTCCCGGGAGTAGTTCTTGATGCTTTTGATTTCACTGAACGGGATCGTATGCACGATGCCGTCGATGTCCCGCAGGCGCACGGTACGGATGGTCAACCCTTCGACCGTCCCCAGGTGGCCGCCGACATCCACGTAGTCATCAATCGCCAGGGAGTCTTCGATAATGATGAACAGGCCGGTGATCAAATCCGCCACCAGCGACTGTGCACCAAAACCGATGGCCAGGCCGATCACACCGGCACCCGCCAGCAGCGGCGTGACGTTCATGCCCATGTTCGCCAGGGCGACGATGGCGGCAATGATGAAGATGGTCACGAACAGCACGTTGCGAATCAACGGCATCATCGTTTGCGCACGCGCGTTGGCCAGGCCTTTGCGCGAACGGGTGAGGGCGTGGTGGATCGCGGTGTCGCTGAGGATCCAGATCAGCCAGGCAAACAGCAATGTGCCGGCAAGGCCGAACAGCTTGACGCTGATTTCATGCCCGTCGCCTTCGGTAAAGCGGATCAGCGACAGGCCCCAGACCCGCAGGCCGAGTTCGATAAACACCAGCCACACCACCAGGTGGGCGAGGGTATAGACGAAGCTTTTCAGGCGCTCGGAGTACAGCGCATGGCGCTTGTGCCCACGCTGCGGCTTGAGGGAATGGCGGCGCACGAGGCCGTTGATCACCATGCACAGCACCAGCAACACCGTGCACAACAACGACTGGCGCAGGGCGGTGCTGGTGTCGCCGGCGGAGACGAAGGTGGCGAACAGCGAGATGCCCACCAGCAGCAACGCCGGCAGGTACCAGAAGGTGCCGACGATTTCGATGGTGTCACTCAGGGCGCGGCGGGTCAGGCGGCGGGACAGCGGCTGGTTGCGGATCAGGTGCGCAATCGGCCGGCGGAATCGCAGGATGAACACACCGGTGGACAGCGCGGCCATGACATTGGCGATGGTCGCGGCGACATGGGACAGGTGCTGGCCCAGGCTCTCGGCCAGGCGCGGGTCGCTGACGGCTTCGCCAAAGGCGGCAAAGCTGCCGATCAGCCACAACGGCCGGAAGGCCTGGTGGCGCAGGATGTACAACGCGCGGTGACGGTGCGGGCCGTCGAGTACGGAAAACGCGACCACGCAGATCGCCGAGAAGCAGGTGCCCACCACCAGCGCATAGGCCAGCACCATTGCCAGGGATTTGCCGAGGGACGAGGGCAGTGCGTAACTCATGTAGACGGTGATCACCAACGCGATCAGCCACGGGCCGAGCTTGCGCAGGGCAAAGCGCAGCAGGTCCCAGGTCTTGGGGTGTTGCGGCAGTTCTTCGGTCAGGCCGAAGCGCTCGCGCACCCGGTGGCTGAGCCAGATCAGGATCGCGGCCAGCAGGCTCCAGAGCATCAGGATCATGGCAAAGGCAAAGATGATCGGCAGCCATTCGCTGGCCGGCAGCATCAGTGCGGTGAGTTCATCCTTGGCCTGGTCAAATTCGTTGGACCAGCGATTGAGCGGGCTGTCGGCACCGGAGAATTGTTGCTCCAGGCTCGACAGCGTACCGCCGATAAGACCGAGTACACCCAGTTCGGCGGCGGGCTGGGCCTTTTGCGTGGTCTCACGAAGCTTTTTCAGGTCGCTCAGCAGCTTGGTGCGCTGCTGGTCGTTTTCCAGGGTCTTGATCACCTCGTCCAGGGACTGGCCCAACGGGACGTCGGCTTGCGGCTGGGTTTTGGTGTTGCTGCCCAGCAGCCCCGGCAGGCTCACGGCGTGGGCAGGCGCCATGGGCAGCAGGGTCAGCAGGCAGAAAAGCAGGCAACAGGGCAGGGCAAACAGACGGGCAAGCACGAGGCGGTCAACCTTAAAAACGACGAATTGACCGAGTGTACGAGGCCGTCATGTGCAATGCGAGTGAGATTGTCATTCGGCGAGTTTGGCGAGGATCTTGTAAACCACGGTGCCGAGGATCAGCAGCATGCCGATCCACATGCCGAACACACCGATGGGTTTGTCGCGGAAGTTGAAGCCGATGGCCAGGAGGATCATGCCGGTCAGGATGGGGATAAGCATGGAGTGGAAGGCGGACATGGTGATCATGGTGCGACGGCCTTGTCGGGTGGGAATAGGTATAAGTCTAGGTCGATTTCGCCAAGTGCGAGTTGATCCGTGTCAGAAACGCTACAAAACCCGGTTAATTTCTACATCCGATGGCTTTTTTTCGATTGGCCACGGTCAACATCCCTCAGGAACCTTAAACCCAGGAGCATTCATCCATGAGCACACCCAAGGCACTGTTGATTCTGCACGGCAAGCAAGCCCTCAACGAGCAGGTGCGGGCGGCGGTGCAGGGCAAGCGCGAGCAGGGCTGGGACCTGGCCGTACGGGTGACGTGGGAGGGTGGCGATGCCCAGCGGTTTGTCGATCAGGCCCTTGCCGATGGCTACACGCGGCTGATTGCCGGCGGCGGTGACGGCACCCTGCGGGATGTGGCCGAGGCCATGGCCCGGGCCAAGACCGAGGCCAGCCTGGTGCTGATGCCCCTCGGTACCGCCAACGATTTTGCCCGCGCCGCCGGTGTGCCGCTGGAGCCCGAGCAGGCCCTGGACCTGCTGGATGTACCGGCCCGTGCCATCGACCTGGGCGAAGTAGGCGGGCAGATCTTCCTGAATATGGCCACCGGTGGTTTTGGCAGCCAGGTCACTGCCAACACCTCCGAAGACTTGAAGAAAGTCCTCGGTGGCGCGGCGTATCTGTTTACCGGCCTGTCACGCTTCAGCGAGTTGCGCGCGGCCTACGGTGAATTGCAGGGCCCTGACTTTCACTGGCGCGGCGAGCTGCTGGCCCTGGGCATCGGCAACGGGCGCCAGGCCGGTGGTGGCCACGTGCTGTGCCCCGGCGCCCTGGCCGATGATGGTTTGTTGGATATCAGCATCTTGCCGGCGCCGCAGGAAGTGGTCGGCACCCTGCGCAACCTGATGACGGACGGCTGGGGCCTGGACAATATGTTTGTGCGGGCGCGCTTGCCGTGGGTCGAAATCAAGGTCGCCGAAGGGCTGGCGATCAACCTCGACGGCGAACCACTCCAGGGTGACGACTTGCACTTCTCGGCCTTGCCCCAGGCACTGCGGGTGCATCTGCCGGATGACTCACCGTTGCTGACTAATCGTCAAGGCTGATGATCTGTTCGCGCACTGCGAACAGCACCAGGCCCGCCACGTCGAAAATCTGCAGGCGCTTCATGATCTGCGAGCGGTGGGCTTCCACGGTCTTGATGCTCAGACCCAGGCCATTGGCGATTTCACGGGTGGACTTGCCGCGCACGATCAAGCGCAGGATTTCCAACTGGCGTGCCGTCAGGTTGTGGCTGTGGGGCGGCGGGTTGACCTGGGCCTGATTGCGGATCAGCGCCTGGTTGATCACCGTATGGGCGATTGCCGGGCTGAGGTAGCGTTCGTTGTTGCGCAACGCCAGCAGCGCGTGCTCCAGCTCATTGGCCGTGGTGTCCTTGAGCAGGTAGCCATGGGCGCCGGACTCCAGCGCGCACATGATCAGCTCCGGGTCGGTGTGCATCGACAGGATCAGCACCTTGCTCTTCGGGTAGGCGCGCTTGAGGTCTTTCAATGCATCGAGCCCGCCGGTGTGCTTCATCGACAGGTCAAGCAGCACGATGTCGGGTTGCAGCGCGTCAAACCGCTCCAGCAACTGCGCGCCGTCGCTCGCTTCACCGATCACCGCGTAGCCGGGAATATCCATGACCAGCGCACGCACGCCGGCCCTGATCAGGGAGTGGTCATCCACCAGGAGTAAGTTGCACGTCACTCTAGAACCTTATGGGGGTTGGCCCGTTCGAGGGCGCGGGGCGCCCAGGGGAAAAGCGCTTCGATCCTCGTCCCGGAGCCTGGCTGGCTATTGACCGACAATGTGCCTCCCAGTTGATCAATCCGCTCGGACATCCCGGCCATGCCCCGCTGGCCTTCCTGGGCGGGGTTGATGGCGGGCGAAAAGCCCTGGCCGTCATCGCTGATAAACAGTGACAGGCCTTCGGGCAGGCGTTGCAGGCGTACCAGCAGGTTACGTGCCTGGGCATGGCGCAGCATGTTGGTGACGGCTTCCTGGGTAATGCGAAAGGCGGCAACAGCCATCTCTTCCGGGATGCCGGTCAGCCGTTGATGGCATTCCAGGCTCCAGCTTACCCGGGTGTTTTCCAGGGTCTTGAGCAGATGCGCCCGCAGGCTCGCCTCAAGGCCCAGGCTCGCCAGTTGCCGGGGGTTGAGGATGGCCGACACGTCCTGCACCTTGGCCAGGGTTTCGTTGAGGGTGTTGCACAGCACCGCACAGTGGCCCTGCAGGTTTTCCGGAAGACGGCGCTTGAGCCATTCACTTTGCAGCTTGGCGGCGGTCAACAGTTGGCCGATATCATCGTGCAGTTCGCGGCTGAGGCGATGACGTTCGTTTTCCTGGACCTGCAACAGGCGGTCGGCCAACTCCTGGGGCTGGAACTTGATGGACTTGCGTGAGCGCCACTGTTGCAAGCCCACCACCAGCAGGGTGGCCAGGTTCACTGACAACAGCGCCAGGGGAAGATCGGCCGAGTGTGCATAAGCCCACAGGCTGAGCAGGCACGCGCACAGGCATAGCGCGAGGGTTATCCAGCGTGCATTGCTTCGGGACACGGACCTTGCGATGAGTGACTTCAGGCTGGCGTACATAGGAGGCGCATTTCACGTTTATATGCATCATGAAGTTGAGTCACTTCGAGCGGGGCATGGTACCACCACTATTACCGTTGGTCGCCTGGCGCCGAGCGGGATGAGGCGTATTAATCACGGCAGCGTCCCGGAAGGTAGTCCCGGAGTTCAACGAGTGGGGAAGTTGTATCATTGAAGTTGTTTTGTATCAGTATTGTCGTTAGTGGCTTATTGATATTTTTCTGCTAACGACGTCGTGATGCATAAATAGTTGTGGTGTCGTTTTTAGATAATCAGGCAATTGAATGCGACATTTTTTGTCGCTTGAATGCGAAGAAGCCTCAAATAGCGTAAGGCCTGTGTTGTTGCTTATAGCCGAAATCGCTTTGCGGGATGTGTTGGACAACGGTGGCGATCAACACGGTTTGTTCCGTTTCATCCAGGCCGAGCTTGCCGGTTTTTGTATCGATCAACTCCAGTTGCCAGGCCAGCAGGGTGAGGCAGTTGTGCAGTGCATCAAGTGCTTCGTCATGCAGTTGCAGGGGGCTGGCGGCGTTGCTGATCAGGTACTGGATATGCCGTGAGAACTCGCTGATCGCCCTCAGGGCCAGGGCTTCGGATTTTTCCGCGAGCTTGATCAGGTTGGTTTTCATGCAGTCGATCGCGTCACTGTCGTTGCGGATCAAATGCAGGTGGCTCAAGCATTCTTCAGACTTGGCCAGCAACATTTCCGCTTCGAGGAGGAACTCGGGAAGTGCAAGTTGCCACTCTTTGCCGTCGTTCATCACACAAGTCTCCAGAACATACGATCGGATGATGAGATGTTGCACCGGTTGAATGGCGTAAAACTACCGCTGAAATATGACGAATATCTGTAGGCCCGTTCCGACTTTTCAGTAGGAAATTTATTTGAATGACGGCCGTCGTCCGAGTACCCCACAATTTCCAGGGGCATTCGCACAACTTCTTTGGGTGCCAGTACATAAGTCACTGGATGATCCGTTGGCCGTGGGCTTGCGATAGCAAACAAAAGCCTGACTCCATTCATGCAATGAGAATGGCGTCACATTAATGGCTATTAGATATCGCGAATATCAGGTTGGTCCTGATTGTGGATAGGGGAATCCCTTACATAGCGGAACCTCGCGCAGACTTTGCGGTCACGCGGCGGTGGTGATGGGCCTTGCGTTGAAGCGGGTTCAGTAAAGCATGATGTCAGTGTGACATCAATGGATTTGCATGGCATTTTAGTGGGGGTCAAGGTCCGGCGTTTGCCGCCGATAACCTGCTTCAGTGACCAGCACTATCCATCCGCTAAACCCCAGGAGTCTTTAATGGCCGGCATTCTCGACACGGTAGATCAACGCACACAATTGGTGGGTGAGAATCGCCTGGAGATCCTCATGTTTCGCCTGGCCGGGCGGCAGCTGTTCGCGATCAACGTGTTCAAGGTGCAGGAAGTGCTGCAACTGCCCAAGTTGACCCTGATGCCCCAGCGCCACCCATTTGTCTGCGGCGTGGTCAACCTGCGTGGGCAGACGTTGCCGGTGATCGACCTGTCCCAGGCGATTGGCATGCGTCCGCTGATTCCGGGCCCCAACAGCACCATTATCGTCACCGAGTACAACCGCTCGGTGCAGGCGTTCCTGGTGGGCGGCGTCGACCGCATCGTCAACATGAACTGGGAGGCGATCCTGCCGCCGCCGGCAAGTGCCGGGCGCCAGCATTACCTGACGGCCATCAGCAAGGTCGATGACCAGTTGGTGGAAATCATCGACGTGGAAAAAGTCCTCGCCGAAATCGTGCCCTACAATGCCAAGGTTTCCCGCGAGAAACTTGAAGACCCGGTGCTGGAACGCGCCCGCGGCCGCGAAGTGCTGCTGGTGGATGACTCCAACGTCGCCCTCTCGCAACTGCGTGACACCCTCGGACAGTTGGGGGTGAAGATGCACATTGCCAGCGACGGCCTCAAGGCACTGAACATGCTCAAGGCCTGGGCCGACAGTGGCCAGGTGATGACCGACAAGCTGTTGATGATCTTCACCGACGCCGAAATGCCCGAGATGGACGGCTACCGCCTGACCACCGAGATTCGCAACGACCCGCGCCTGCGCAGCCTGTACGTGGTGCTGCATACGTCGTTGTCCGGCAGCTTCAACGACTCGATGGTGAAGAAGGTCGGTTGCGACAACTTCCTCTCCAAGTTCCAGCCCGACAAGTTGGTGGACGTGGTGCGTCAGCGCCTGATGCTGGACGAAGTCCCGGCTTGAGCTTAGGGTGACGGCTTTGTCCCTCAGGAATGCAGGCCCATGCTTCGTCTCAGCGCGTTGTACCGATACCCCTTGAAGTCCGGCAAGGGTGAATCCTTGCAGCAGATCGGCCTGGACACACTCGGGCTCGACGGGGATCGACGCTGGATGTTGGTGGACGAGGCCAGCGGGCGTTTCCTGACCCAGCGCGCCGTGGCCAGGATGAGCCAGCTCTCGGCACTGTGGAACAGCGCCGGTGGCCTGACCTTGAGCGCCGAGGGCCAACCTGCCCTTGACGTGCCACTACCCGGCAGCGATGCCGAGTTGCGCGGCGTGACCATCTGGCGTGACACCTTGCGCGTGCCGGATGCCGGTGACGAGGCGGGCGCCTGGCTCAGCGAATTCATCGGCAAGCCCACGCGGCTGGTGCAAGTGCCGCTGTCCCGTGCACGCACGACCGAAGCCGGCTACGGCAAGGATGATGACAAGGTCGCGTTTGCCGATGGCTTTCCGTTGCTGCTGATCGGCCAGGCGTCCCTGGATGACCTGTCCCAGCGTATCGGTCGGCCCATGGAGATGCTGCGTTTTCGCCCCAACCTGGTGATCGAGGGCAGCGAAGCCTTTGCCGAAGACGGCTGGAAGCGGATACGGATCGGTGACGTGGAGTTTCGCGTGGTCAAGTCCTGCTCACGCTGCATCCTCACCACCATCGACCCGGCGAGTGGCGAGCGCAGTGCCGACCGCGAACCGCTGGCCACGCTCAAGACCTACCGCGAGCAAGAGGGCGATGTGATGTTCGGGCAGAACCTGGTCAACGATGGGGTGGGCCGCCTGGAAGTCGGCATGCCGGTGACGATCCTGGAGTAAGCAGCCCTGAAATGAAAAATGCCCGTCTCTCGCGAGACGGGCATTTTTTTCGGCTATCGAACGTTTAGCCGCGGTATTCGCACAGGTAGGCGGTGTCGACCGCCACCTTCAGCTGGAACTTGCTGTTGGCTGGCACGTTGAACTGGCTGCCGGCGGCGAAGGTTTCCCAGTCGGTGCTGTCTGGCAGCTTGACGGTCAGTGCGCCCGATACCACGTGCATGATTTCACGCTGGGCAGTGCCGAACTCGTATTCACCCGGGGCCATGACGCCGATGGTCGCCGGACCTTCTGCAGTGCCGAAAGCGATCGACTTGACGGTGCCGTCGAAGTACTCGTTGACTTTAAACATGGGCGAATCCTCGGAAAAGGGTCAAGAAAGGTCGGCCAGTATGCCTTCTACACGGGCAAAATCAACGGCAGCAGCCGTGCGGTATTGCGTGCATCTTCCAGCGCCCGATGCTGTTGGCCGTGGAACTGCATGCCGGCCAGTTGCAGCGCGCCGTTGAGCCCCAGCGGCTTGTCCAGGCGCCGGGCCTTGGCGAAGCGTTGCTTGAGGTTCACGTGGGGCGTCTGGCCCAGCACGCTGCTCAAGCCATGGCGCTGCCACTCCAGTTCCAGTTGCTGGCGATCGTAGTCACCCCAGCTCGCCCAGCCTTCCAGGCGTGCCTGGTGCTGGCCAAGCCAGCGTTCGAACAGCGGCCACACCTCGATCAACGGCGCGGCAGCGTCGATATTCGCCTGGGTGATGTGGGTCAACTGGCGGCAGAACGGCGTCAGCAGCGGCCTGCGCAATGGCCGCACGAAACGCTGGAAATGGTCCAGTTCACGGCCCTGGCGGTTGACCAGGCTCACACCGATTTCGATGATTTCCATCTCGGTCACGGGCCAGCCGCCTTCATCCGTTGTGGCTTCAAGATCAATAATCAGCCAATGAGGCATCGCAGGTTCCCGTACTCTTCCCGTCCTGATGGGGATAGAGCGTAGCCAAGCCTGCTAGTTCCGCCCAGGGCTTACTCGATCTCCAGCAAAATCTGACGGTTCCTGACCTGATCGCCTGCAACCGCCTGGATTCGCTTGACCACGCCACTCATGCCGGCCTTGAGTGGGTGCTCCATTTTCATCGCTTCCAGCACCAGCAACAGCTGGCCCTTGCTGACCGAATCGCCTTCGCTGACCCGTACTTCGACAATTGCCCCATCCATCGGCGCCTTGACCGTGCCGTTGCCGGCCTCGGCCTGGCGGGTGGCGACGGTTTGGGTTCGATCATTGATGCACACGCCGGGCAACCAGAGCCGGGTGCCTTGCAGGTGGTAGGCAATGCGACGGCGAATGCCGTTGAGAACGGCGGTGGCCCAGCGTCCGTCGGTGGAGAGGTCGCGTATTTCGATGGCGTGCTGATCAATCTCGACTTGCAGGCAATTGTCCGCCAGCACACTGAGGCTGATGGTCCGGGGCTCGTCGTGTTCGGCCAATTGCCAGGTCCAGGGCACGCTGGCGTTGTTGCGCCAGCCGGATAATGGCTGGGTGTGAGCGCTGGCGCTGTGTTGGTAAAACAGCGCGGCGGCCAGGGCCAGCTCCTCGTTGGTCGCGTGGGTACGCGGGATGTCGCTGAAGTGTTCGGCAATAAAGCCGGTGCTGAAATCGCCAGCGATGAAGTGTGGATGCTTGAGCAGGCTGGCCAGCAGGCGCTGGTTGGTGGACACGCCGAGCAGCACGCAGTCTTCCACGGCCCTGACCAGCTTGCGCCGGGCCTCTTCGCGGGTGGCGCCGTGGGCGATGATCTTGCCCAGCATCGAGTCGTAGAACGGGGTGATGCGCTGGCCTTCCAGCACGCCATGATCGATGCGCACACCTGGCGCCGGATCCCAGCGCAGTACGTCGCCGGTTTGCGGGAGGAAGCCCTGGGCCGGGTCTTCGGCGTACAGGCGCACTTCCATGGCGTGGCCGGTTAGGGTCACTTGTTCCTGACTCAGGGGCAAAGGTTGGCCGGCGGCGATGTGCAGTTGCCAGGCGACGAGGTCGAGGCCGGTGATCAGTTCGGTGACCGGGTGTTCGACCTGCAGGCGGGTGTTCATTTCCAGGAAGTAGAAATTGCCGTCGCGGTCGAGCAGGAACTCCACCGTGCCGGCGCCGACGTAATTGACGGCGCGCGCGGCCTTGAGGGCGGCTTCGCCCATGGCTTGGCGCAGCTCGGGGGTCATGACGGGGCAGGGGGCTTCTTCGATGACTTTTTGATGGCGGCGCTGGACCGAGCAGTCGCGTTCGCCGAGGTAGATCAGGTTGCCGTGGGTGTCGCCGAACAGTTGGATTTCGACGTGGCGGGGGGCGATCAGGACTTGTTCGAGGATGAGTTCGGCGCTGCCGAAGGCGTTTTGTGCTTCGGAGCGGGCGGTGCGCAGGTGTTCCAGCAGGGTGTCGGGGTTGTGTACCAGGCGCATGCCGCGGCCGCCGCCGCCGGCGCTGGCCTTGATCATCAGTGGGTAGCCGATGTGGGTGGCTTGTTGTTGCAGGGTTGGGTCGTCCTGGTCGGGGCCTTGGTAGCCCTTGATGCAGGGGACGCCGGCGTTGAGCATGGCGATTTTTGAGAGGCGTTTGCTGCCCATCAGGTCGATGGCTTCGGGGCTGGGGCCGATGAAGGTGAGGCCGGCGTTTGCGCAGGCTCGGGCGAAGTCGGGGTTTTCGGAGAGGAAGCCGTAGCCGGGGTGGATGGCGTCGGCGCCGGTGCGGTGGGCTGCGTTGAGGATGGCTTCGATGTTCAGGTAGGACTGGGTGACCGGGGCGGGGCCGATGTTGATGGCTTCGTCGGCCATCTGGACGTGCAGGGCGTCGGTGTCGGCTTCGCTGTAGATTGCTACGGTGCGGTAGCCCAGGGATTGGGCGGTGCGCTGGATGCGGCAGGCGATTTCGCCACGGTTGGCTATGAGGATTTTGTTGAACATGAGTGACCCCTTGGGTTGGCGTTTACCGTGTACATATCCATTCCTGCGGTAACGGCTGCTATTGGTTCCGCTCTTACAGCGGGTCACTTTTGAAAAGCGCAAAAGTAACCAAAACGCTCTGCCCCGCCTGTCGGCGCCTCGCCTAGGCTCGGCGTTCCCTCACTCCGGCATTGCTCCGCGGGCCGCTGCGACGGGCCATCCATGGCCCGGCGCGGCTAAACCGGCGTCCTGCCGGTTTACCCGCTGCGCAATACCTGCGTTCGGCCTCGGGCTTATTGGGGCAGTCAGAGCAAGATCAAAATCAAAAGCAAGAGCACGGCGGCCTGAAAGCCGACCTGAGTGTTAAAAGCCAGAGCGAAAGCAGAGCTGCTTTTCTGTAGGAGCTGGCTTGCCGGCGATGCAGACACCTCGGTGCATCAGGTACACCCAGTTGATGCCATCGCCGGCAAGCCAGCTCCTACATTTGAACCGTGCCCGCTTTAGCTTTTGATTTTGCTCTTCAACACTCAAGCCGGCCGGTAGGCCGCTGTGCTGTTGATCTGCTTTTGATCTTGATCTTGATCTTGGGCGCCCCGTTAAACCACGCTGGCCGAACGCAGGCTTTGGAGCGTGGGTAACCCGGCAGGACGCCGGGTTAGCCGTCCTGGGCCAGGGATGGCCCATGACGGCGGCCCACGGTCCAAAGCCGGAGTGAGGGCACACCGAGCCTAGGCGAGGTGCCGAGTGGTGGGGCAAGAGCGTTTTGGTTACTTTTGCGCTTTTCAAAAGTGACCCGCTGTAAGAGCGGAACCCATAGTCGCCATTACAAAAATAACGGATATGCCCCCGATTCATCGCGCCCACCCCGGCCTGCGCTTCTGCACAAACGCCTGAGTCCCCTCAACCCCTTCCTCACCACAAACCGCCTCGGCAAACCACTCGGCAGCCTGGTCCAACAACGGCCCCAAAGCCTGCTCACCACTGGCCAGCAGCAACGCCTTGGTCCGCGCATTAGCCCCCGGAGCACACCGCAAAACCTGCCCCAACACCTCATCCAGCCGCTCCGCCAACGCCTGCGGATCGTGCTCCACAAAATGCACCAACCCCAACCGCAGCGCCTCAACCCCATCAAACCGCGCCGCCGTCAAAGCCAGCCGCCGCGCTTGGGTCAACCCGATACGCTTCACCACGAACGGGGCAATCTGCGCCGGCAACAACCCAAGGCCGGTCTCCGGCAACCCAAACTGCGCCTGATGATCCGCAATCGCTACATCACTGACACACACCAACCCAAACCCACCGCCCAGCACGGCACCCTCAAGCACCACAATCACCACCTGCGGCAGCGCCTCCACTTCCTGCAACAGCGTACCGAACGCCCGGTTCAACGCCTGCAAGCCACCCGCGGCTCCCGCGCGAGCCATGTCCTTCACATCGCCACCGGCCGAAAAATGCCCACCCGCGCCGCTGATAACCAACGCCCGCACGCTCTTGTCCCCAGCCACATCGGCCAGTACCGCACGCAGTTCGTTGACCATTTCCAGGCTCATGGCATTGCGGCTGTCCGGCCGATTGAGGGTCACATGCAGCACCCCGTTATGCGGCTCCAGCAACAACGTGTTCACGACTTTTTCCCCGGCAGGGTGCCCATCAATTTGCAGATGATCCCCAGCATGATCTCGTCCGCCCCACCACCAATCGACACCAGCCGCACATCGCGATAAGCCCGGGCCACCGGGTTGTCCCACATGAACCCCATGCCGCCCCAATATTGCAGGCAACTGTCGCTGACTTCCCGGCCCAGGCGGCCGGCCTTGAGCTTGGCCATGGAGGCCAGGCGCGTCACGTCCTGGCCCTTGATGTACTGCTCGGTGGCCTGGTACACCAGCGCCCGCAGGCATTCGATTTCGGTGGACAGTTCGGCCAGGCGGAAGTGGATCACCTGGTTGTCGATCAGCGCCTTGCCGAAAGTCTTGCGTTCCTTGCAGTACTCGATGGTGCTGTCGATGCAGTACTCCAGGCCCTTGACCATATTGGCCGCGCCGAACAGCCGCTCTTCCTGGAACTGCAGCATCTGCATCATGAATCCCGCACCTTCATGGCCGATGCGGTTGCGCTGGGGGATGCGCACGTCGTCGAAAAACACCTGGGCGGTTTCCGAGCTGTGCATGCCGAGCTTTTCCAGGGGCGGGCTGACGCTGATGCCGGGGGTGTTCATCGGCACCATGATCAGCGACTTGTTGATGTGCGGCTTGTCGTCGGAGGTGTTGGCCAGCAGGCAGATGAAGTCGGCGCTCGGTGAGTTGGTGATCCACATCTTGCTGCCGTTGATCACGTAGTCGGTGCCGTCCTTGCGGGCATGGGTTTTCAGCCCGGCCACGTCGGAGCCGGCGCCGGTTTCCGAGACGCCGATGCAGCCCACCTGTTCGCCGCTGATGGCCGGGCGCAGGAATTCTTCGCGCAATTCATCGGAGCCGAAGCGGGCGAGGGCCGGGGTGCACATGTCGGTCTGCACGCCGATGGACATCGGGATGCCGCCGCAGCGAATGCTGCCGAACTCTTCGGCGGCGACGATCGAGTAGCTGTAGTCGAGGCCCATGCCACCGAATTTTTCCGGCTTGGAAATACCCAGCAAACCGAGGTCGCCGGCCTTGCGGAAGATCTCGTGGATCGGAAAGCGTCCGGCCTTTTCCCACTCATCCACATGCGGGTTGATCTCGCGCTCGACAAAGCCACGGACGGTGCGACGCAGTGCTTCGTGTTCCTGGGTGAAGATCATTTTTATTGTTCTCCCTATGGGGACGCGGGGCGTCCCGGGCTGCATTCCCACGCGGGGCGTGGGAACGATCATCAAAACCGCGCCACACCAAAGCTGTTGGGCCGTAGTTGCCGCACCTCGGCCTCGTGGCAGATGTCCAGCAGAAACCCGAGCAAGGTCCGTGTATCCCGTGGGTCAATCAGCCCGTCGTCCCACAGGTTCGCGCTGCCATAGAGGGCGGTGGACTGGCTGTCGAGTTTCTGTGCGGTGACCTGTTCGAGCATGTCGAGCACCTTGGGGTCGGGCACCAGGCCGTCTTTCAGTTGCTTGGCTTCGGTGACGATCCGCAGCACCTTGCCCGCCTGGGCGCCGCCCATCACGGCGGTGCGGCTGTTGGGCCAGGCGAAGATGAAACGCGGGTCGAGCCCACGGCCGCACATCGCATAGTTGCCGGCACCGTAGGAGCCGCCGACGACGATGGTCAGTTTCGGCACCCGCGCATTGGCCACCGCCTGGATCATCTTCGCGCCGTGCTTGATCACGCCTTGCTGTTCCGACTCGGTGCCCACCATGAAGCCGGTGGTGTTGTGGAAGAACAGCAGCGGTGTCTGGCTCTGGTCGCACAGCTGGATAAATTGCGCGGCCTTGCTCGCCCCCTTCGGGGTGATTGGCCCGTTGTTGCCGATAAAGCCGCAGGCCCGGCCCTGGATATGCAGGTGGCCGCAGACGGTGTGCGGGTCGAACTCGCCCTTGAACTCCAGGAAGTTGGAAGCATCCGCCAACCGCGCGAGGATTTCGCGCACGTCGTAGGGCTTTTTCGGATCGTCGGGGATCAGCCCCAACAGCTCGTCAATCGGGTGCAGCGGCTCGCTGTAAGCGCGCTTTGGCACAGGCGGCAAGCGGTCATCCCACGGCAACAGGCTGACAATCTCACGCACGATGCGCACACCATCAGCGTCGTTTTCCGCCAGGTATTCAGCGGTGCCGGCGGTTTGTGCATGCATCTCGGCGCCGCCCAGTTCTTCATCGGTGGCGACTTCGCCGGTGGCGGCCTTGAGCAGCGGCGGGCCGGCCAGGAACAGCTTGGCCTTGCCACGCACCACCACCACGTAATCCGAAAGACCCGGCTGATACGCGCCGCCCGCCGTGGCCGAGCCATGCACCACGGTGATCTGCGGCAGGCCCATGGCCGACATCCGCGCCTGGTTGGCGAAGCTGCGGGCGCCTTCGACGAAAATCTCGGCGGCGTAGTTGAGGTTGGCGCCGCCGCTTTCTGCCAGCGTCACCACCGGCAGTTTGTTTTCCATGGCGATCTGTTGCAGGCGCAGGGATTTTTTCAGGCCCGAGGGGGAAATGGTCCCGCCCTTGATCGCGCTGTTGTTGGCCACCACCAGCATGCGCACGCCGCTGACGTAGCCGATGCCGGCGATCAACCCGCCCCCAGCGGCGCTGCCGTCTTTGTCGTCGTGCAGTTTGTAGCCGGCCAGGCTCGCCAGTTCGAGGAACGGCGCGCCGGGGTCGAGCAATAGATTCAGGCGTTCCCGTGGCAGCAGTTGCCCGCGCTTGTCGAACCTGGCCTTGGCTTCGGCGGCCTTGCCCAGCAGGTTTTGCTCCAGCTGGCGCAATTGATTGACGCCCGTAAGCATCGCTTCGCGGTTCTGCGCGAATTGCGGGCTGTGGGCGTCGAGTTGCGAGTCGATCACCGGCATGGCTTATTTCTCCTCCTTGAGCACGTCCGGCAAGTAAGCCCGGTGGAAACCATTAAAGGACACGCTCGGCGGTTGCGCCTTGTGCAGCGGCCAGGCGCGGCTGCCCAGGCTGGCGGCGCCGTCGATGCGCAAGGTGCTGCCGCTGACGAACGCGGCGGCGGGGCTGAGCAAGAACACAATCGCCGCGCTGACTTCCGATTCGGTGCCGATGCGCTTGAGCGGTACATGCTCGCGCAAGGTCGGGATCACCGCCTTGAATGCGCCTTCGTAGGTGTCCATGCCGCTGGAGGCAATCCAGCCCGGCGCCACGGCGTTGACCCGCACCCCCGCGTAACCCCATTCAAAGGCGGCGGTCTTGGTGAAGTTGTCCATGCCCGAACGTGCCGCACCGGAGTGCCCCATGCCGGGCATGCCGCCCCACATGTCGGCGAGCATGTTGACGATGGATCCGCCGTGCTTGCTCATGCTCTGGTTGAATACTTCCCGGGCCATCAGGAAACCGCCCACCAGGTTGGTGCGCAACACGGTTTCAAAGCCCTTCTGGTTGATCGACGCGAGCGGCGAGGGGTACTGGCCGCCGGCGTTGTTCACCAGGCCATGAATCGGGCCGTACTCCTGCAGGACCTGGCCGACCAGCGCCTTGACCGCTTCTTCATCACGAATATCGCAGGCCTGCCAGCTGGCGCGACCGCCGTCCTCACTGACCTCCGCCGCGACCGTTTGCAGTTTTTCCGGCTTGCGCCCCACCAGGATCACATGGGCGCCGAGGGCTGCCAGCTCGTGGGCGGTGCAACGGCCAATGCCACTGCCGCCGCCGGTAACGATGATGGTCTGCCCCTGGAACAGGTCGGCTTTGAAGATCGAGTCGAAGGCCACGGCGCGGGTCCTTTAAGTGAATTGATCGGCAATGTGCTGCGGCACGGCAATCGGGATTTCCAGCAGTTGCTGGGCGAAGGCCTTGCCTTGGGGATCGATGCGCAGGCTGGCAATCCCGCCGCCACCCAGGGCGTTTTCCAGCAGGAAGTTCAGGCTGTGGCTGCCGGGCAAATACCAGCGCTCGACGCGGCCGTGGATCGGGTCGAGCACGTGGCTCATCCAGTCGACGATCACTTCGGGCGTCAGCGCCTCGGCGATCCACGGCAGGTACTCGGGCTCGCGGGCGATCACCCCGATGTTGCTGTGGTTGCCCTTGTCGCCGGAGCGGGCCACGGCCAGCTTGACCAGCGGCACGTTGGCGTCGGCGCGGCCTTGGGGTTTGGGCGGGTCGATCAATGCGATCGAGGTGTTCAGCGGTTTGGCGACGGGCAATTCGCAGGCATGCCGTTCGCCAAGGAAGTCGACCTGCAATTGGCAGGCGCGTTTATCGATCAGGAATGAAAACAACCGAATCAGCGGGTACACCGTGGGTCGCCCGCCGACGATTCCGGTGAGCCCCGGCGCCATGCCGGTGGCCGCCTGGGCAATCTCCCGGGCGAACAGCACCAACGCCTGTTTGCTGGGGTGACGCACCGCCAGTTTCACCACCACTTCGCGGCAGTCCTGGCGTTGGGCATGGGGGCCGTAGGTGGCTTCGCTGCCCAGCAGTTCGATGTTGATGTCGGTGTAGGGCGCCCAGCCGCGCTGACTGAACAGCTCTGAGGTCTTGTTGATGATCGCCTGGCTGACCCGTTCGGCCTTGGCCACCGCGTCGATCCCGGCGATCAGGCAACTGGCGGTGCAGCGAAAACCATCCGGGTAGGTGGCGCTGACCTTGTATTGGTCGGTGGGCGGCAGGCCTTTGGCGCCGTGCAGGTGCACGCGGTTTTTGCCTTGTTGCCGGAGCTTGACCTGGCTGAAGTCGCAGATCACGTCGGGCAACAGGTAGGCGCGCGGGTCGCCGATTTCATACAGCAGTTGCTCGGCGACGCTCAGTTCGCTGATCAGTCCGCCGGTGCCCTCGACCTTGCTGACGGTGAACTGGCCGTCGGCACTGACCTCCACAATCGGGAAACCGATGTGTTCGTAGTCCGGTACCTCCCGCCAATCGGTGAAGTTGCCGCCGGTGCACTGCGCGCCGCATTCGATGATGTGCCCGGCCAATGCCGCCTGGGCCAGGCGGTCGTAGTCCTGCCAGGACCAGTCGAACTCATGCACCAGCGCCGCGCTGACCACCGCGCTGTCCACCACACGACCGGTTATCACGATATCGGCACCCAGCTCCAGCGCCTGCACGATACCGGGCGCGCCGAGGTAGGCGTTGGTGGATACGCACATCGGCGGCAAGGGCGCGCCGCTGAACATGTCGGTGACGCCGTGCAGTTGCTTGAACTGCGGTTGCAGGTCATCCCCCAGCAGTACGGCGATCTTCAACGGGATTCGGGCCTGGTCGCAGGCCGCCTGCAACGCGGCGGCGCAGGCCTGGGGGTTGATCCCGCCGGCGTTGCTGATCACGCGGATGCCCTGGCGCTGGATATCCGCCAGCAGCGGCGTCAGCACCTCGACGAAATCCGTGGCATAGCCGGCCTGGGGATCTTTCATTCGCGCTCCGGCGAGGATCGACAGGGTGACTTCCGCCAGGTAGTCGAACACCAGGTAATCCAGCGTGCCGCCGTGCACCAACTGCGCAGCGGCGGTGCAGGTGTCGCCCCAGAAGGCGCTGGCGCAGCCGATGCGTACCGTCTTGTTCATGGGGCGTCCTTCCTCTGGTTTGCTGGCATCCACACTACCAAGCAAGCGCTTGGTTTGTAAACTCTGGTCATAACTTTGCCCCAAGCGCTTGCTTGGTTGGCTGCCACGGCCTAAATTGCCGCCCAAGACGTAACCAGAAGTTAAGGAGAGCAGCATGGATGAGCAAAAAGCCCTGCGGGTGATGCGCACCATGGTCGAAGCCGGCCAATTGACCGACCCCGACAGTGCCCGTGGCAAGCTGCTGCAAACCGCGGCCCACCTGTTTCGCAACAAGGGTTTTGAGCGCACCACCGTGCGTGACCTGGCCGGTGCGGTCGGGATCCAGTCCGGCAGCATCTTTCATCACTTCAAGAGCAAGGACGAAATCCTGCGGGCGGTGATGGAGGAAACCATCCACTACAACACCGCCCTGATGCGCGCTTCCCTGGCCGAGGCGAGCAACGTGCGCGAGCGGGTGCTGGCGCTGATTCGTTGCGAATTGCAGTCGATCATGGGCGGCAGTGGCGAGGCCATGGCGGTGCTGGTGTATGAATGGCGTTCCCTGTCGGCCGAGGGCCAGGCCCAGGTGCTGGCCTTGCGCGACATCTACGAAGAGATCTGGTTGCAGGTGCTGGGGGAGGCGAAAAACGCCGGTTACATCAAGGGCGATGTGTTTATCACGCGGCGTTTCCTGACGGGCGCCTTGTCCTGGACCACCACCTGGTTTCGCGCCCAGGGCAGCATGACCCTCGAGCAACTGGCCGACGAAGCCTTGCTGATGGTGTTGAAAGCTGACTAGCCCTTTCGCGCAAGCTATTAATTGTGTGGCAGAAAGTTGTCTCGATAGACAAAAACGCCTAGCTTAGCGGGATCAAAGTTTTCGACGGTGTGTGCCTTGATGTTTTCGCCTTGGCGATTGGCTGCAGGACTCTCAATATGGGCACTTGGCGCACTGTGGCTGATGCCTGCCTCGGCCGCCCAACTGGTGAGGGTCGGTGCTGCGCATTTCCCGCCATACACCGTGCGCCCGGAGCAGGGTGCCGACACCGGGTTGCTGCCGCAACTGGTGGAAGCCTTGAACGCCCTGCAAACCGACTACCAGTTTGTGCTGGTACCCACCTCGATTCCCCGGCGTTTTCGCGACTTCCAGCAAGGTCGGGTGGACATGGCGATCTTCGAAAACCCCAAGTGGGGCTGGCAGGATATTGCCCACACCGATGTCGACATGGGCCTGGAGGATGCGGAAATCTTCGTGGCCCAGCAGGAGCCCGGTCGCGACCAATCGTATTTCGCCGACCTGACCGGCAAGCGCCTGGCGGTGTTCAGCGGTTATCACTACGCGTTCGCCAACTTCAACTCCGACCCCAAGTACATGGCGGAGCACTTCAACGCCACCTTGACCTATTCCCACGACAGCAACCTGCTGATGGTCGCTCGGGGCCGGGCCGACATTGCCCTGGTGACGCGTTCCTACCTCAGCGATTTCCTGGTGCGCAATGCCGATACGGCGGGGCAGTTCCTGGTGTCCGAGCGGATCGACCAGGTGTACCACCACTATGCGTTGCTGCGGCCCAAGGCGCCGATCACGGGGCCGGCGTTCGCCGGGCTGCTCAAGCAGCTGAGGGACAACGGCCAGTTGCTGAAGATCTTCGAGCCTTACCGCATCGATGTAATGCCGGTACCGTGATCGTCTAAATTTTTGCCCTCGGCTCACGTCACTTGTTGAACTGTCGACGATTCGTGAGCCCATCCCATGTCCAATCTGAATGACCTGTCAGTGCTGCCCTTGCCGGCGGGACCGGCCCTGAATGCTGATGAAACTGATAGCCGCCTGAGCCTCACCCTTGAGGGCCAGCCGCTGATTCGCCTGCGCCTTGAGCGGGGTGATGAGGTGCAGGTGCATTTGCAGGAGCCCGCCAGTGTGCCGGCTGCCCGTGCCTTGTGGGCGGCGTGTTATTGGCTGTTTGCCAGGGAGCCCGGGCGCCAGCGACTGGTCTGGTGTCTTGAGCATGCGCCGGAAGATGCCTTGCGCAGTGGGTTGCTGGTGGCGACCGGGGTTGCCGGGCAGTTTCATTGCGAGCGCACGTTGTTCTGGCAGTTGCCGCAGCCGTGGCTGGGGCAATCTCTCACGGGGACTTATCCGCAGCAGATGATCATCAGCGGTGGCAAACGTCATCCTGCCCGTGCGCCGAAGCCGCGGGGCGAGGTGTATCGGCGGTTTGATGCGCGGTTGGGGGCGTGGATTTCACTGCGTACGGTGGAGATTGATGTTGATCTGGCGCGCTTCAATCGTTGGCAGAACAGTGCGCGGGTGGCGAATTTCTGGCAGGAAACTGGCAGCCTGGAACAGCATCGGGAGTATCTGGACAAGCTGGAAGCGGATCCCCATGCGTTGACGTTGATTGGCTGTTTCGATGATGAGCCGTTTGCTTATTTCGAGGCGTATTGGGCGAAGGAGGATCGGATTGCGCCGTTTTATGATGCGGCGGATTACGATCGCGGGATTCATATGCTGGTGGGCGAAGAGCACCACCGTGGTCCGCACAAGGTAGCGAGCTGGTTGTCGGCGCTGGTGCATTACTTGTTTCTCGATGATCCGCGTACGCAGCGTGTGGTGGCTGAGCCTCGGGCGGATAACGGGAAGATGATTGGGCATATGCAGAATCAGTGTTTCCACTGTGAGAAGGAGTTTGATTTTCCTCATAAGCGGGCGGCGTTGATGATTCTGGGGCGGGAGCGGTTTTTTGAGCGGTGTGGGTTGGTTTGACTGAGCAAAAAATCTGAGTGCACGAAGATCAAATGTGGGAGCGGGCTTGCTCGCGAAAGCGCAGTGTCAGTCAATGCATGTGTGACTGATCCACCGGTTTCGCGAGCAAGCCCGCTCCCACATGGGATGTGTGGCGCGTCAGGCCCGCCGCGCAAACGTGTCGCTATGGGTCCCGGAAACCTTCCGGCAATGCACCAGCGCATCGCGAATCATAAAATTCACCAACGTCGGTGAAACCCCCAGTTCCTTGGCAATATCCTTCTGCGGCACCCCGTGCAGCCGGTACATCTCAAACGCGTAACGCGTGCGCTGAGGCAACTCGGTCAAGGCGTCGGCAATGTTCTCCAGCGTCGAAAAGTTGATGTGCGAGGTCTCAGGTGAAGCGCCGTGAATAACCACATTCAAGCCTTCCTCTTCCGTGCCGGAATATTTCAGCTCCAGCGCCTGCTTGCGGTAGTGATCAATAGCCAGGTTGCGCACGATCTGGAACAGGTAACTGAGTTGCGCCTTGAACGATGACGTGATGGTGGGGGCCGATTGCAACCGGAAGTAGGCGTCTTGCACCACGTCTTCGGCGCGGGATCGGCAGCCGGTAATACGCGCTGCGATCTTGACCAGGATCAGTCGATTGTCGACGAAGGCCTGGAGTAGGGGTGAGTCGCACCTGCCTGTGGATACTTGTTCCGTCATGGAAATCACCTTGTTGCAAGAGAAGGTTGGGGGAGGGCGTCCTTGCTGAGGCCTCCTACACATCGGGCAACAAATTATGCTTAATGATAATGATTGTCAAATGAGAAGACGAACTAATCTTATGCCTTATCGAGAGGTGTGAACGGCGTCTCGTTGACTAATTATTTCCCGGTGCCATCCGTTCTCATGGGTGAAAGGCCAGTTAACAAACCGGCCAAGGATCAGCGCCTGGAGGAGGACAAAATGGGTTTTTATCGTGTGAGCGGGAGTGGTCTGAAATGAACACGCCGGCTCGATTACGCCTGTTTTGCCTGCCTTACTCCGGCGCCAGCGCCATGGTCTACAGCCGCTGGCGGCGGGCGCTGCCGGAGTGGTTGCAGGTGCGGCCGCTGGAGTTGCCGGGGCGCGGCATGCGCATGGACGAGCCGTTGCAGCGCGATATCAAAAAACTGGCCGGGCAACTGGCTGATGAGATCCGCGCCGAGCTGGACGGCCCCTACGCCTTGTTCGGCCACAGCCTCGGCGGCCTGCTGGCCTTCGAGCTGGCCCATGCCCTGCGCGAACGGGGTGCGCCGCCGCCATTGGCGCTGTTTGCCTCGGGTACCGCCGGCCCGGCCTGTCGCGATGTCAGCGAATACGCCATCGAGAAAAACGACGAACAACTGATCGCCCGCCTGCGGGAACTCAAGGGCACGGGCGAAGACGTGCTGGCCAACGCCGAACTGATGCAGTTGATGCTGCCGATCCTGCGGGCCGACTTCCTGCTGTGCGGCAGTTTCGAATACGGCGAGCGTGAGCCGCTGAGCCTGCCCATCCATGTATTCGGCGGCAAGCAGGACACGGTGCGCGCCGATCAACTGCTGGACTGGCAGCAAGACACCGCCAGCGGTTTCTCCCTCGACATGTTCGACGGTCACCACTTCTTCCTGGTGCAGCACGAGAGTTCCGTACTGCGCTGTGTGCGGCGTTACGCCGACGAACACCTGGCCCGCTGGCGCAACGACGCCGCGCGGCAGATGGCCCGGGCGACCGGCTGAACAAGCCCCCCGGCCACACATTCCCCGATTTCCCAGTAAGCCGATTTCAGGCAGGAACCCCATGATGGACGCCTTCGAACTTCCCCGCACCCTGGTTCAGTCCCTTCAACGCCGCGCCGCGCAAACCCCGGATCGACTGGCGTTGCGCTTCCTTGCCGAGACGGCCGAACAGAGCGTTGTCCTCAGTTACCGCGACCTCGACCTGCGCGCCCGCACCATTGCCGCCGCCTTGCAGGCTGACGCCGGGCTGGGCGATCGTGCGGTGCTGCTGTTCCCCAGCGGGCCGGATTACGTCGCGGCGTTCTTTGGTTGCCTGTACGCCGGGGTCATCGCGGTGCCGGCCTATCCGCCGGAGTCCGCCCGCCGCCATCATCAGGAGCGGCTGCTGTCGATCATTGCAGACGCCGAGCCGCGGTTGCTGCTGACCACGTCCAGCCTCGGTGATTCGCTGGCGCAACTCGAAGGCGCGCCGCAGTTGCTGTGCGTTGACAGCCTCCATGCCGAAATCGCGAGCCATTGGGTTGCGCCCAACTTGCAAGACGATGACATCGCCTTCCTGCAGTACACCTCCGGCTCCACTGCGTTGCCCAAGGGCGTGCAAGTGACACACGGCAACCTGGTGGCCAACGAGCTGCTGATTCGCCGGGGCTTCGGCATCGACCTGAACCCCGACGACGTGATCGTCAGTTGGTTGCCGCTGTACCACGACATGGGCCTGATCGGCGGGCTGCTGCAGCCGATCTTCAGCGGTGTGCCGTGCGTATTGATGTCGCCGGCGTACTTCCTTGGCCGGCCATTGCGCTGGCTCGAAGCGATCAGCGAATACGGCGGCACCATCAGCGGCGGGCCGGACTTCGCCTATCGCTTGTGCAGCGAGCGAGTCAGCGAATCGGCATTGGATCGCCTGGATTTGAGCAAGTGGCGCGTGGCGTACTCCGGCTCCGAGCCGATCCGCCTCGACACCCTCGAACGCTTCGCCGAGAAGTTCGCCGCCTGCGGTTTTACCCCGAACAATTTCTTCGCCTCCTACGGCTTGGCGGAGGCCACCTTGTTCGTTGCCGGCGGCACCCGTGGCCACGGCATCCCGGCCCTGCGCCTGGACGAACAGGCTCTGGCCGCCAACCGCGCCGAGCCAGGGCAGGGCGCGGCGATCATGAGTTGCGGCACCAGCCAGCCCGAGCACGCGGTGCTGATTGCCGACCCCGCCACCCTGGCGACGCTCCCCGACAATGCCGTCGGTGAAATCTGGGCCACCGGCCCGAGCATCGCCCACGGCTACTGGCGCAACCCTGAAGCCACCGCCAAGACTTTCGTCCAGCACGAAGGCCGTACCTGGCTGCGGACCGGCGACCTCGGGTTTATCCGCGAAGGTGAAGTGTTCATCACCGGCCGGCTGAAAGACCTGCTGATCGTGCGGGGCCACAACCTGTATCCCCAAGACATCGAGCAAGCCATCGAGCGCGAAGTGGAAGTGGTGCGCAAGGGCCGGGTCGCCGCGTTCGCGGTGAATGACCAGGGCCTGGAAGGCATTGGCATCGCCGCCGAAATCAGCCGCAGCGTGCAGAAAATCCTGCCGCCGGAAGCACTGATCAAGGCGATTCGCCAGGCGGTGGCCGAAGCCTGCCAGGAAGCGCCGAGCGTGGTGGTGTTGCTCAACCCCGGTGGCTTGCCGAAAACGTCCAGCGGCAAGGTGCAGCGCTCGGCCTGCCGCACACGCCTGGCGGACGGCAGCCTCGACAGTTATGCGCAGTTCCCTGGCGTGCAAGCGCAGGCGGGTGATGCGGTGCTGGCGTCCGAGCTGCAAAGCCGGATTGCCGCGATCTGGTGCGAGCAATTGCAGGTGACGCAGGTCGCCGCCGACGATCACTTCTTCCTGCTGGGGGGCAACTCCATCAGCGCCACCCAGGTCGTCGCCCGGCTGCGGGAAACCCTCGGCCTGGAACTGAACCTGCGCCTGTTGTTCGAAGCGCCCACCCTGGCTGCCTTCGCCACCAGCGTCGGGCAATTGCAGCAGGACGGCGGCGTGGCCCAAGGCGCAATCCATGGGTTGTCGCGCCAGGAAGACCTGCCGCAATCCCTCGCGCAAAACCGTTTGTGGATCACCTGGCAACTCGACCCGCACAGCAGCGCCTACACCATTCCCGGCGCCTTGCGGTTGCGCGGCGAGCTGGATGAAGACGCGGTGCGCTCAAGCTTCCAGCAATTGATCCAGCGCCACGAAGCCCTGCGCACGCGCTTCTTCGAGCGCGATGGCCAGGCCTTCCAGCGGGTCGATGCCAAGGCTGATTTCGACCTGCAAGTCATCGACCTCAGCGATTTGCCTGCCGCCGAGCGGGAAGCCCGTGCCAAGCAGATTCGTGAAGACGAAGCCCGCACCCAGTTCGACCTGGAGAAAGGCCCGCTGCTGTGGGTAACGCTGGTACGCCTGGATGACGAAGACCACCAACTGCTGGTGACCCTGCACCACATCATCGCGGACGGCTGGTCGCTGAACGTGTTGATCGACGAATTCTCGCGACTGTACGCCGCTGCGTCCCAGGGCCAACCCCTGGAACTGCCAGCGCTGGCCCTGCAATACGCCGACTACGGAAGTTGGCAGCGCCAGTGGCTGGCCGAAGGCGAGGGCCAGCGGCAACTGGCTTACTGGAAACAACAACTGGGCGACGAGCACCCAACCCTGAGCCTGGCCACCGATCACCCGCGTTCGGCGCAGCACCTGCGCAGTGCCTCGCGTCACAGTGTGCGTGTGAGCGCGAGCCTCGGCGAAGCCATTCGCAAGACTGCCCAAAGCCACGAATCCACGCCGTTCATGCTGTTGCTCGCGGCGTTCCAGAGCCTGCTCTATCGCTACAGCGGCCAGCGCGATATCCGCATCGGCGTGCCCAACGCCAACCGTCCGCGCCAGGAAACCCAAGGCCTGATCGGGTTCTTTATCAACACCCTCGTACTGCGCGCCGAACTGGATGCGCGCCTGCCCTTCGCCGAGTTGCTGACGGCAACCCGCACCGCAGCGCTGGGCGCCCAGGCCCATCAGGACCTGCCTTTCGAACAACTGCTGGAAGCCTTCCCCCAAGCTCGGGAACAAGGCCTGTTCCAGGTGATGTTCAACCACCAGCAACGTGACCTCGGCGCCCTGCGCCGCTTGCCGGGCCTGCTTGCCGACGAGCTGGCATGGCACAGCCGCGAAGCCAAGTTCGACCTGCAACTGCACACGGAAGAAGACCGCAACGGCCGCTTGAGCCTGTCCTTCGACTACGCCGATGAACTGTTCGACGCCGCCACCATCGAGCGCCTGGCCGGGCACTTCATCAACCTGCTGCAAGCCATTTGCGAGCAACCACAACAGGCCATCGGCGACCTGAAGCTGTTGCACGTCGACGAGCAGCGCCAACAACAGCAGTGGAGCGCTGCGCCGTGCACACCGGCGCAGCGCTGGCTGCCGGAACAACTCAACCAACACGTCTCGGAACGCACCGCACTGGTGTGGCAGGACGGCAGCCTGACCTTCGCGCAATTGCACACCCAGGCCAACCGCCTGGCCCATTACCTGCGGGACAAGGGCGTGGGCCCGGACGTGTGCGTGGCCATCGCCGCCGAGCGTTCGCCGCAACTGCTGATCGGCCTGCTGGCAATCATCAAGGCCGGCGGCGCCTATGTGCCGCTGGACCCGGATTATCCCGCCGAACGCCTGGGCTACATGCTCAAGGACAGCTGCGTGCAACTGCTGCTGACCCAGACTTCACTGCTGGAACAACTGCCCACGGCGCAAGGCGTGTGCGTCATCGCCATGGACAGCCTCAAGCTCGACAGTTGGCCGACCCATGCGCCGGGTTTGCACCTCAATGGCGACAACCTCGCCTATGTGATCTACACCTCCGGCTCCACCGGCCAGCCCAAGGGCGTGGGCAACACCCATGCCGCGCTGGCCGAGCGCTTGCAGTGGATGCAAGCCACCTACCAATTGGATGAAACCGATGTGCTGATGCAAAAGGCGCCCATCAGTTTCGACGTGTCGGTGTGGGAGTGTTTCTGGCCGCTGATCACCGGTTGCCGCCTGGTGCTGGCCGGCCCCGGCGAGCATCGCGATCCCCATCGCATCGCGCAGTTGGTGCAGGCGCACGGCGTGACCACCCTGCACTTTGTGCCGCCGCTGTTGCAGCTGTTTGTCGACGAACCGTTGGCTGCCGAATGCACCAGCCTGCGTCGCCTGTTCTCCGGCGGTGAAGCGCTGCCTGCCGAGTTGCGCAACCGGGTGCTGGCGCAGTTGCCGGCGGTGCAGTTGCACAACCGGTATGGCCCCACCGAAACCGCGATCAACGTGACGCACTGGCATTGCCAGGCCGAGGACGGCGAGCGTTCGCCGATTGGCCGGCCGCTGGGCAATGTGATTTGCCGGGTGCTGGATGATCAGTTCGAGCCGCTGCCGGCGGGTGTGCCGGGTGAGTTGTGCATCGGCGGCATCGGCCTGGCCCGGGGTTACCTCGGGCGTGCGGGGCTGACCGCCGAACGCTTTGTCGCCGACCCGCTGGGTGAGGCGGGCGCACGCCTGTATCGCACCGGTGACCGCGTGCGCTGGAGCACCGAGGGTGTACTGGAATATCTCGGGCGCCTGGATCAGCAGGTCAAGTTGCGCGGCTTCCGTGTCGAGCCTGAAGAAATCGAAGCCCGCCTGCTGGCTCTCGACGGCATCGCCCAAGCGGTGGTGCTGGTGCGGGAAACCGCAGCCGGTGCGCAGTTGATCGGTTACTACACCGCCAGCGAACCGTTGGATGAACAGGACGTAAAAACCGCCCTGGCCGCCGAGCTGCCGGAGTACATGGTCCCGGCGCAGTTGATGCGCCTGGACGCGATGCCCCTGAGCCCAAGCGGCAAACTGGATCGCCGCGCCTTGCCGGAACCGGTGTGGCAGGTACGTGAGCACGTCGAACCTGAAACAGCGCTGGAACAGCAAATCGCCGCGATCTGGCGTGAAGTCCTGGCGCTGCCACGCATCGGCCTGCGGGACGACTTCTTCGCCCTTGGCGGCCATTCGTTGCTGGCGACGCAAATCATCTCCCGCACCCGCCAGGCCTGTGACGTCGAACTGCCGTTACGCACGCTGTTCGACGCCAGCGAGCTGGGGGCTTTCGCCGAGCAGGTCCGGCTGATCCAGGCCGCCGGGCAACGTAACCAACAGCTGGCCATCGGCAAGGTCGACCGCAGCCAGCCGGTGCCACTGTCCTATTCCCAGCAGCGCATGTGGTTCCTCTGGCAGATGGAACCCGACAGCCCGGCGTATAACGTCGGCGGCATGGCGCGCTTTCGCGGGGTGCTGGACGTGGGCCGTTTCGAGGCGGCGTTGCAGGCCTTGATCATGCGTCATGAAACCCTGCGCACGACTTTCCCGAGCATCAATGGCGTGGCGCAGCAGAAGGTTGCGGCGCAAACCGGCGTGCGCATGGATTGGCAGGATTTCTCGGCGTTCAGTGAGGCCGAGCGGCAACGGCGTGTGCAGCAACTGGCCGATCATGAAGCCCACACGCCGTTCAATCTGGAGACCGGTCCACTGCTGCGCGCCTGCCTGGTCAAGGCCGGCGAGCAGGAACATTACCTGGTGCTGACCCTGCACCATATCGTCACCGAAGGCTGGGCCATGGACATCTTTGCCCGTGAACTCAGCGCGCTGTATGAAGCGTTCATCGACGACCGCGAATCGCCACTGGCGCCATTGCCGGTGCAGTACCTCGACTACAGCGTGTGGCAGCGCCAGTGGCTGGAGGCCGGCGAACGCCAGCGCCAACTGGATTACTGGACCGCGCAACTGGGCACCGAACATCCGCTGCTGGAACTGCCGGGCGACCGTCCGCGGCCGCCGGTGCAAAGTCACCAGGGCGAGCTGTACCGTTTTGATTTGAGCGACGACCTCGCCGCCCGCGTGCGTGCCTTCAACGCCGAACGCGGCCTGACCCTGTTCATGACCATGACCGCCACCCTCGCGGTATTGCTCTACCGCTACAGCGGCCAGACCGACCTGCGCATCGGTGCGCCGGTGGCCAACCGGATTCGCCCGGAAAGCGAAGGGCTGATCGGCGCATTCCTCAACACCCAGGTGCTGCGTTGCCAGCTCAACGGGCAGATGAGTGTCGGCGAACTGTTTGACCAGGTTCGCCACACCGTGATCGAAGGCCAGTCCCATCAGGACCTGCCGTTCGACCATCTGGTGGAGGCCCTGCAACCACCCCGCAGCGCGGCGTACAACCCGCTGTTCCAGGTGATGTGCAACGTGCAGCGCTGGGAATTCCAGCAAAGCCGCACCCTGGCCGGGATGACCGTCGAATACCTGGCCAACGACGCCCGCGCCACCAAGTTCGACCTCAACCTGGAAGTCACCGACCTCGATCATCGCCTGGGTTGCTGCCTGACCTACAGCACCGACCTGTTCGACGAGCCGCGCATTGCGCGCATGGCGGCGCATTGGCAAAACCTGCTGGAAGCCTTGCTCGCCGATCCGCAACAGCGCCTGAGTGAGTTGCCGTTGCTGGAGGCTGGCGAACAGCGCGCCCTGCAAGACAGCCTCGGCATTGAGGCTGGCGAGCATCGCCTCGACCAGTGCATCCATCACCTGTTCAGCGAGCAGGCCCTGGCCCGTGCCGATGCACCGGCGTTGACCTTTGCCGGGCAGACCCTGAGCTACAGCGAACTCGATAGCCGTGCCAATCGCCTGGCCTGGATGCTCCGCGAGCGCGGCGTGGGCCCGCAGGTGCGGGTCGGCCTGGCGTTGCCGCGTTCGCTGGAGATGGTGGTTGGCCTGCTGGCAATCCTCAAGGCCGGCGGCGCCTATGTGCCGCTGGACCCGGAATACCCGCTGGACCGCCTGCACTACATGATCGAAGACAGTGGCATCGGCCTGTTGCTCAGCGATGCCGCGATGTTCGACGCATTGGGCGAACTGCCTGAGAGTGTCGGCCGCTGGTGCCTGGAAGAGGACCTGCCGACCCTGGCGGACTACCCGGCGAGCGAGTTGCCTTTCATCAGCCTGCCGCAACATCAGGCCTACTTGATCTACACCTCCGGTTCCACCGGCAAGCCCAAGGGCGTGGTGGTGTCCCACGGCGAAATCGCCATGCATTGCCAGGCGGTGATCGAACGCTTCGGCATGCGCCCGGATGACTGCGAGCTGCACTTCTATTCCATCAACTTTGACGCTGCCACCGAGCGTCTGCTGGTGCCGTTGCTCAGTGGCGCCCAGGTTGTGTTGCGGGCCCAGGGCCAGTGGGACGCGGAAGAAATCTGCGGGCTGATTCGTCGGCACCGCATCAATATCCTGGGCTTCACCCCAAGCTATGGCAGCCAGTTGGCGCAATGGCTGGCCACGCAAGACCAGACCCTGGCGGTGCGCATGTGCATCACCGGCGGTGAGGCCCTGACCGGCGAACACTTGCAGCGCATTCGTGCGGCATTCAAGCCGGCGCTGTTTTTCAACGCCTATGGCCCGACTGAAACCGTGGTGATGCCGTTGGCCAGCCTGGCCCCGGAAGCCCTGGAAGAGGGCGCCGGCAGCGTGCCGATCGGCAGCATCATCGGCGCGCGTGTGGCCTACATTCTGGATGCGGATCTGGCGCTGGTGCCGCAAGGCGCGACGGGTGAGTTGTACGTCGGCGGTGCCGGCCTGGCCCAGGGGTATCACCAGCGTCCGGGGATGACGGCGGAGCGGTTTGTCGCGGATCCGTTTGCCACGAACGGCGGTCGCCTGTATCGCACCGGCGACCTGGTGCGCCAGCGTGCCGATGGCCTGGTGGAATACCTCGGTCGTATCGACCATCAAGTGAAGATTCGCGGGTTCCGCATCGAGCTGGGGGAAATTGAAACCCGCCTGCTGGAACACCAGGCGGTGCGTGAAGCGGTGGTGTTGGCGCTGGACTCACCGAGCGGCAAACAGTTAGTGGCCTATCTGGTCAGCGACCAGGAGCAGGGCGCGCTGCGTGAATCCCTCAAGGCGCATCTGAAAGCGCAGCTGCCGGACTACATGGTGCCCGCGCACCTGATCGTCCTCGACAGCATGCCGCTGACCGCCAACGGCAAACTCGACCGCCGCGCCTTGCCGCAGCCGGACCCCGAGGCGAATCGTCAACAGTACGTGGCGCCGCGCAACGAGCTGGAGCAAACCCTCGCGGCCATCTGGTGCGCGGTACTGAACGTGCAACAGGTAGGCCTTGACGACAACTTCTTCGAGTTGGGCGGCGACTCGATCCTGTCGATCCAGGTGGTCAGCCGGGCCCGGCAGGCGGGGATTCATTTCAGTCCGCGTGATTTGTTCCAGCACCAGACCGTGCAAACCCTGGCCGCCGTGGCGACCCGCAGCGAGCAGGTCAGCGCCGAACAAGGCGTGTTGACCGGCGCGTCCGGGCTGACGCCGATCCAGCACTGGTTCTTCGACACCGACATCCCGGAGCGCCAACACTGGAACCAGGCATTGCTGCTGGAGCCGGTTCAGGCCCTGGAACCTCATCGCCTGGAGCAAGCGTTGCTGGCGGTGCTGGAACATCATGACGCCCTGCGCCTGAGCTTCACCCAGCGCGACGCCCAATGGCACGCCGAACACTTGGCGGTGCCGGAAAGCGGCCTGCTGTTGCAAGCCCAGGTGGCGGACATGGAACAGTGCAGCGCGCTGTTCACCGACACCCAGCGCAGCCTCAACCTCGCCCATGGCCCGTTGTTGCGCGCGTTGCTGGTGGACGGCCCGCAAGGCCAGCGCCGACTGCTGATCGCGATCCATCACCTGGTGGTGGACGGCGTTTCCTGGCGGGTATTGCTCGAAGATTTGCAAACCGTGTATCGCCAGTTGAGCGACGGCCAGCCGGTCAACCTGCCGGCCAAGACCAGCGCCTTGCGCGACTGGGCGGCGCGGTTGCAGGCGTATGCCGGCAGCGAATCCCTGCGTGAGGAGCTGTACGTGTGGCAGCAACAGTTGGCCGGCCCTGCCGTTGAATTGCCGGTGGATCACCCACAGGGTTCGCTGCGCAATCGCGACGCCGATACCGTCAGCGTGCGCCTGGATGCCGAGCGCACCCGCCAGCTGTTGCAGCAGGCGCCAAGTGCCTACCGCACCCAGGTAAACGATTTGCTGCTGACGGCCCTGGCCCGTGTGCTGTGCCGTTGGAGTGGCCATGAATCCGCGTTGATCCAGCTGGAAGCCCACGGCCGCGAACCGCTATTCGACGAGATCGACCTGACCCGCAGCGTCGGCTGGTTCACCAGCGCCTACCCGCTGCGCCTGACCCCGCTGCATATCGAAGAGGCCGCCGGGCAGGGCGCCTCGATCAAGGCGATCAAGGAGCAACTGCGCGGCGTGCCCCACAAGGGGTTGGGTTATGGCGTGCTGCGCTACCTGGCCGACGACCTGTGCCGCCAGACCATGGCCGCGTTGCCGAGCGCCAGTATCACCTTCAATTACCTCGGCCAGTTCGATCAGAGCTTTGGCGCCGACGCACTGTTCCACCCGCTGGACGAGTCCGCCGGGATCGCCCACGACCCGGACGCGCCGTTGCCCAACGCGCTGAGTGTCGACAGCCAGGTGTACGGCGGTGAGCTGGTGCTGCGCTGGACCTTCAGCCGCGAGCGTCACCACAGCCAGACCATCGCTGAACTGGCGGACGCTTACCTGGCGGAACTGCAAAGCCTGATTGAACATTGCCTCAAGGCAGACGCGGGCGGCCTTACGCCGTCGGACTTCCCGCTGGCGCACCTGACCCAGGGGCAACTCGATGCGCTGCCGGTGCCGGCCAATGCCATCGAAGACGTGTACCCGCTGACCCCGATGCAGGAAGGCTTGCTGCTGCACACCCTGCTGGAACCGGGCACCGGCCTCTACTACATGCAGGACCGCTACCGCATCAACAGCGCCCTGGATCCCGAGCGTTTCGCCCAGGCCTGGCAGGCGGTGATCGCCCGGCATGAAGCGTTGCGCGCCTCGTTCTGCTGGAACGTCGGCGAAGACATGCTGCAGGTTATCCACAAGCCGGGCAGCACGCCGATCGAATACCTCGACTGGAGCGCCGACCCTGAAAGTGAACAGGAACCGCGCCTGCAAGCGTTGCTGAAAAGCGAGCGTGAAGCCGGTTTCGATCTGCTTAACCAGGCGCCCTTCCACCTGCGGCTGATCCGCGTAGGCGAAGCCCGCTACTGGTTCATGATGAGCAACCACCACATCCTGATCGATGCGTGGTGCCGCTCGCTGCTGATGAACGATTTCTTCGACATCTACATGGCCCTCGGCGAAGGTCGCGAAGCGCAACTGGCGACGCCACCGCGTTACCGCGATTACATCGCCTGGCTGCAACGCCAGAACCTCGCCGAGGCGCGCCAGTGGTGGCAGCAGAACCTGCAAGGGTTCGAACGCACCACACCGATTCCGAGCGACCGGCCGTTCCTGCGCGAACATGCCGGCCACAGCGGCGGCATGGTGGTAGGCGACTGCTACACCCGCCTGGATGTGCGCGACGGCGCGCAATTGCGCGAGCTGGCCCAGGCTCATCAATTGACGGTGAACACCTTCGCCCAGGCGGCATGGGCCCTGGTGCTGCGGCGCTTGAGTGGCGATCGCGACGTGCTGTTCGGCGTCACCGTGGCAGGGCGCCCGGTAGAAATGCCCGAGATGCAGCGCACTGTCGGGCTGTTTATCAACAGTATCGCCTTGCGGGTCAAGCTGCCGGAGGACGATCAGCAGTGCAGCGTGCGCCAATGGTTGAGCGGCCTGCTCGACAGCAACATGCAACTGCGCGAGTACGAGTACCTGCCGCTGGTGACGATCCAGGAGCACAGCGAACTGCCGAAAGGCCAGCCGCTGTTCGACAGCCTGTTCGTGTTCGAGAACGCCCCGGTGGAAGTCTCGGTACTGGACCGTGCACAAAGCCTGAATGCCACCTCGGATTCCGGTCGCACCCACACCAACTTCCCGCTGACGGCCGTGTGCTACCCGGGCGATGACCTGGGCTTGCACCTGTCCTACGACCAGCGTTATTTCGATGAAACCACCGTGCAAGGCATGCTCGCTGAATTCAAGCGGCTGCTGCTGGCGCTGGTGCAGGGCTTCCATGGCGACATGGCCGACTTGCCGCTGATTGGCGAGCAGGAGCGTGAGTTCCTGGTGGACGGCTGCAACCAGAGCGAGCATGAGTATCCGCTGGAGCGCAGTTACATCGAGCTGTTCGAAGCCCAGGTGGCACAGCATCCACAGCGGATTGCCGCCAGTTGCCTGGATCAGCAATGGACCTACTCTGAGCTGAACCGGCGCAGTAACCGCCTGGGTCATGCGCTGATTGCCGCGGGTGTCGGGCTGGACCAACCGGTGGCGTTGCTGGCTGAACGTAATCTGGATTTGCTGGGCATGATCATCGGCAGCTTCAAGGCCGGCACGGGTTACTTGCCGCTGGATCCGGGGCTGCCGACCCAGCGCTTGAGCCGGATCATCGACCTCAGTCGTACGCCGTTGCTGGTGTGCACCGAGGCTTGTCGGGAACAGGCGGATCTGTTGCTGGAAGAGTTTGCCTGCTGCGGCCGGCCGAAGTTGCTGGTGTGGGAGGAGATGACTGGCTCGCAGGAAAACCCCGGTATCTACAGCGCGCCGGATAACCTGGCCTACGTGATCTACACCTCGGGCTCCACTGGCCTGCCCAAGGGCGTGATGGTCGAACAGCGCGGCATGCTCAATAACCAGTTGAGCAAGGTGCCGTATCTGCAACTGACTGAGCACGATGTGATCGCCCAGACCGCCTCGCAAAGTTTCGATATCTCGGTGTGGCAGTTCCTCGCGGCACCGCTGTTCGGGGCGCGGGTGGACATTGTGCCGAATACCATTGCCCATGATCCGCAAGGTTTGCTCGCTCACGTCCAGGCCCAGGGCATTACCGTGCTGGAAAGCGTGCCGTCACTGATCCAGGGCATGCTCGCCCAGGAGCGCATGAGCCTGGATGGCTTGCGCTGGATGCTGCCGACGGGTGAAGCGATGCCGCCGGAACTGGCGCACCAGTGGTTGCTGCGTTATCCGCAGATTGGCCTGGTCAACGCGTATGGTCCGGCGGAATGTTCGGACGACGTGGCGTTCTTCCGCGTCGACCTGGCGTCGACCCGTGGCACTTATCTGCCGATTGGTACGCCGACCGACAATAACCGGTTGTACCTGCTGGACGGTGCGCTGGAACTGGTGCCTCAAGGCGCCGTCGGCGAGTTGTGCGTGGCCGGGACGGGCGTGGGTCGTGGTTATGTCAGCGATCCGCTGCGCACGGCGCAAGCGTTTGTGCCGAATCCGTTTGGTGCGGCCCGGTTGTATCGAACAGGGGATTTGGCCCGCCGTCGCAGCGACGGTGTGTTGGAGTACGTCGGGCGCATCGACCATCAGGTGAAGATTCGCGGTTACCGGATCGAGCTGGGTGAAATCGAAGCGCGCCTGCATGAGCAGCCTGAAGTGCGGGATGCGGCGGTGGGCGTGCAGGAGGGCTTCAACGGCAAGCATCTGGTGGGCTACCTGGTGGCGTCGGATGCGCAGCTCAACCCGGGTGAGCGCCTCGATCGCATCAAGCAACGCCTGCGGGCCGAGCTGCCGGAATACATGGTGCCGTTGCATTGGTTGTGGCTCGACCGGTTGCCGCTGAACGCCAACGGCAAGCTGGACCGCAAGGCCTTGCCGGCACTGGAGATCGGCCAGTTGCACAGCCAGGATTATCTGGCGCCGCGCAATGAGCTGGAGCAGACGCTGGCCGGGATCTGGGCCGAGGTGCTCAAGGTCGAGCGCGTCGGCGTGCAGGACAACTTCTTCGAACTGGGCGGGCATTCGTTGCTGGCCACGCAGATAGCTTCACGGGTGCAGAAGACGCTGCAGCGGGATGTGCCGTTGCGGGCGATGTTCGAGTGCAGCACGGTGGAGGCGTTGGCGGGGTATATCGACGGGCTGGCGGCGAACGAGATCAGCGCCGAGAAGGTGGATCGGTTGAGTGATTTGATGGCGGAGCTGGAGGGACTTTAGGTGGTTCAGGCGCTCGTCCGATGAACCGTCGGGCGGGTGACCACTCGTCATTTGGTCGGGTTGTGCAATGAAAAACTGTCAATTCTCACAGTAGGCAGGGCTTTTGTTGAGGCGTTAGATAAATACGCCCCCTGCAGCGCGTCTGGAAGGGACCAATAGTTATTTCTTCCTCTGCAGGAGTTTTTGTCGTGGTCAAAAAAGCCTCCCCTGAAACTACCCCGTCGCTGGAAACCGATAGTGCGGCGTTACCCGCGGCTGCCGTCGCCGAATTGCCCTATGTGCAGATTCAATACGCATCCCACAACAATCTGCTTTATCCCATTGATGCCGAGAACGGCACGCTGGCGATGATCAGCGTTGCGAATATGCAGGCGGCACCCGTCACTTTGTTCTGGGCGATCAAGGGGCAGGCTGAACCAGCCTTTGAGCCTATCGAGGTGCCCGGAAGGACAGATGGCAATGTTGAAATCCCTATTCCCTGGGAGCGCGTGAGTACCTGCATCGGGAAAACAGTTCTGATTTGGTATACCGCCACCGTGGCCGGTCGACTTCAGGAGTCATTGGTACTGGAGTTGGAGATCCAGGATGTCCGAGAGGCCGATCTTCGGATGTCACTGCCAGTGTTCATGCATTCCAGGCTGGAATGGAGCACATGGTGGTTGAACATGTATTAGTTTCAGGGGGATGAAACCATCCAGATCAAGGCGTGGCCCATGATTCAGGCGGGCCAACGGCTGTTTGTCACTGTCGCTGGCGACCAGCACAGACTGCCGTATCAATTTATCTGGGTGGCCTATGACCATGTGGTGACTGCAGCCGAGGCACATGCCGACCATCTGTTCGAGTTCAGACTGGCTCGCGGATGGATGTCGCGCCGGGAGGACTATTCGGCACTGACGACCCATATGGGCGTTATCTGGGATGGCACTGCGCCGGTTCTTCCGGTACCGGATGATCTTGTTCATGAAAATCCGCTGCCTCTCAATGCTCAGGACTTTCACTTGCGCACGACTACGTTGCTGCGCGTTGACCCGGCACTGGACTTGCCGCCGCCGCACCTCAAGGAGTCTACAGAGCTCAACGGCCATTGGGTGGTCAATCCGAATAACACTTTAAATGGTGCACATACGGTGATCGTCTACGATGGCATGCACGCGGGTGATCGTGTGTGCCCCTCGTTTGCCGGTACGCCTGGTCTCGGTTCGCCGCCGATTGAATGCCGTATCGTGCAAGAGGGTGAAAGCTCGTTGGAGTTTTGGGTACCACGGTCTGCAATCAGCGCCAATTTCGCCCGGAGCATTACGTTGACCTATACGGTATCCCATAGTGGTACCGGCCCCTGGCAATCTCCGCCGCGAGAAGTGAGTATCCTCAATATCATCGGGCTGCCGGTGCCGGTAGTGCCCGAGGCCACGCCACCTGCGACTCAAAGCGGTATTCTGGACCTGCGGACATTCGCGGGAGATGCCCATATTACTGTGGAAAAATGGTGGTTTATCCTGGCGGGGCAGAGAGGCTGGCTACAAGTAGACGGCACAAGGGAAAATGGGAGCACCTATGTCATCAGGGTGATGATGGCCGAGCTGATTACCGAGGAGGATGTTGAGAACGGCCTGAGACGGGTTCTCCTGCGCTCCGAGTTGGAGCAGTTGCGTAACCTCACACCGTTGGTCGTGACATTCGGCTGTACGCCGGATGGCAGTCCCAGCCCAGGTCAGGAGATCGTCTTTCCAGTGCTGAATTTGGTTTTTGCCAAGCCCTTCTACCATCACACTGACTTCAACCCTGCCGGAAACGGCTGGCATGGCTGGCAGAGAGGGGCAGGCGCTACGGACAGCAGAGATCTAACGCTTAAACAAGGAGCAGTGCCTGGAGCGTCGAATGGGTACTATTTGGCAGACTGGGGATACACCAATACAACCAATCCTCTGACCCAGCGTGAGAAGTTGTACCAGAACTTCACAGCGCTTCAACCTGGACGCCGTTACTCGTTCAGTGCCTGGGTCCGTGATTCGCATCCACCTGGTACGGGTAGAAAGCCCGAATTGGTGCTGGTCGTCCAATCGAACGAGATTACCTCAAGAGTACGGCCTGAGAGTATTTGGCAATTACTCGAGGGTCCCTTCCAAGCTGACTCAAATAGCATGAGGCTGTCTCTGGATAATCTTCAGATGGGGATAGATCCGGTTAATGACTTTGACGTGACGGGCATTACCGTTCAGGAAGTTTGAGCAGCCGTCGCTGATGCATATCAAGGTTAAGGCCTTTGATGCATGAAGGCCTTAACACGTGCGCCTCGGATTATTTATCTAGGCCCCAATATCTTCACCAACTTATCCGGCGACGGCGCCCCTTGCTGTTGCTGCAGTCCGCCCTTGTCATCCAGATAGAAAATCACTCGTGCCACGACGTGCCACTCGTCGTGCGGCGTGGTTTTTGAGGTTGGAACTGTAAATTCTGACAGTAGATTCGGTTTCTTTTTCAGCATTTGATAAGGGCTCGCCAGTCGGACTGGTTTCAGCCCGTCATGAGGCGCGCTTCTCATGGAAAAGGAGTTTGGGTATGCCTGCCAAATCTGCAACCGCCATCGTTCCTGAGGTTACATTGGTTCAAGCTGTGGAACGAAGGCTGGATCCGCTTGATGCGATCGACGGCGCAACGCTTCGAGTTTGTTATGAAGGAATGAGTGAGGCTGACCTCATTCGGGTGTTCTGGAAGAGCTTGCCAGGGGAAGAATATGCGCCTGAGCCCCTGCATGGTGTGACAGAGGGGTGTGTGGATTTTCATATCCCGCCCTATTACGTCGGGCTGCGTATCAATCGTTTTGCGCTGTTTCGTTGTGTGGTTACCCACAATGGCGAGGAGTTTTCCAGCAGTGAGAGCGATATTTATGTGACATTGCCGTTCAACGATCTTCCCCATCCTGACGTGCCTCAGGCGGTCGATGGCGTGTTGGACCTTACAGTATTGTGTGGGCAAGACCCGCAGGTGTATGTGACGCCTTGGGTGTTTATTGATCCGATTCAGTTCGTTTGGCTGGACCTCCATGGCACCCTGGCGGACGGGAGCGCCTTTACGCTTCGCCTGGTCAATCACGAGCAGGTGACAGAAGCCGAGGTGCATGAGGGATGGCGCAGAGCTTTACCCTTGGACAAACTGCGGGGGCTTAAACAGGGCAGTCAACTGACCCTGGTATTTATCGTGGCCTTTAACGGTCCGGAGGATGATGCATCCAGACTGTTTCCGAGTACCACATTGACGGTGCTCACTGAACCCCATTTGAATCTCGTGGCACCTACGCTGGTTGAAGCGACGCTGATTTCGCCTGAACACTATGCACTCAATCCGGTCAATGCCCAGGAGGGGGCTACCATCCGGGTCAGTTATGAGCAGATGTGCCCATGCGACTGGGTGTGTGCCTATTGGAAGGGCACGCCCGGGGCGGGTAGCCCGCAGCTGGAATGTAAAAATGCTGGCGATGAGGCGTTTGTGGATTTTCACGTGCCGCCTTCGGCCATCAGCGCCAATTTCAATGACCAGGTCACGGTCCATTACACGGTCCAGCGGGAAGGTCAGACGTGGCCATCGCCTGCACGCCATGTGCAAATTCTCAATATCAGCGAGCTGCCTACACCGCAGGTTGCCCAGGCCACAGGCCATGTATTGGACCTCAATACCTTCCACGGTGATGCACAAGCCCTGGTGATTCCTTTCCCTTATCGTGCCTTGGGCCAGTCTTGCTGGTTATGGGCCACCGGTGAATTGGACGATGGCACGCCTTACCGTTTTGATGTGTTGGAGGGGGAGCCGCTGGCCGAGGAGTGGTTGCACGACGGCGTCAGTGCGGTGCTGTCGCGGCATGAGCTGCAAAAACTGGCGGATTGCAGTGGGTTGAGCGTGCACTTTGCGGTGAACTTCAATGGCCAGGTTGATCTGGCCAGCGCTGAACGGTTCCCGGTGTTGCACTTGTCGCTTGCACAGGAAGCGCTGGTGCTCGACGCACCGAGGGTGCTGGAGGCAGTCGGCCAGAACCTGACGATATGGAACGGTCGGGACGGCGTGACGGTGCGTGTGGAGTATGCACACATCAGCTCGGGGCATATGATTAGCCTGGACTGGATTCGGTCGGACGGTACCCGCTTGCCGTTGGCGCCGGAGCCCGGCAACGGCGACCCGGGTTATGTGGATTTCCCAATCCCCGGTGAAACGGTGATTCAAGGTGCCGGTAAAACGATTCAGATTAACTACACCGTCACCAGTGCGTGCAAGCGGGCGCCGTCCAAAACGCTCAATTTGCGTATCAGTGCTCCAACGCCGCTGCCGGTGCCGGTGGTGCCACAGGCCACTCCTCCAGCGACGGACGGCGGCATTCTGGACGTGCGCACGTTTACCGGGAATGCCACGATCACCTTGGCAAAATACTGGTTCAGCCAGGCGGGGCAGCGCGGTTGGCTAAGTATTACAGGGCTTCGGGTGGATGGTTCCTCTTACACCATCAACGTGATGGTCGGAGAATTGATTACAAACAGCGACGTGAATAATGGACTGTCGCGGGTTGTTTTGCGTTCAGAGCTGCTGAAGTTTCGAGATGAGTCCCCATTGAAGATCGTGTTCAAGACGACAACGGATGGCAGTTCTCATGTCGGTGAGGCGATTACTTTTCCGGACCTGAATTTGAATTTTCGTACCTATTATCGAGACCTGACGGATTTTAATGACCGGACGTTAGGGCAGTGGACGATCGGCACGGGAGCGCCTGATCCGAAGGATATCACCATTGAATATATGGGCGTTGGTCCCGATGGTGGACCTGATTACGCGGTCAGGGATTTTACTTACTCGTCGAGCCAAAACGTGGGGCCAATTTTACAGAGACGCTTCGCTGACCTTGAGAACGGTTATTCCTACAGGTTCTCTGCAAGGGTCCGTCGACACAGCGTTGTGAATCCAACCCCCAAGTTGTCATTGAGAAAGGACGCAGTTCAACAAACACAGGTTTTGGAATTAGTGGATGTTGCCTGGCATACCCTTAGCTTTACCTTTGTGGCGGGTGCTGCGCCGGTTTTGCTGGACCTTTATAGTAGTGAAGGATCGGGGTCAGGAAATGACTGGTTCATGGATGATTTCCTGGTAGAGGGCATTTAAACGGCAGCATAAATGGAATGCCCGCGTAAACGCGGGCATTCTTATTCACAGGTGATGGCTGATCACTTCGGCCCCAAAATCTTCGCCAGCTTATCCGGCGACGGCGCTCCTTGCTGTTGCTGCAGTCCGCCCTTGTCATCCAGATAGAAAATTGCCGGCGTGGCCGACAACTCCAGCTCGTCCATCAGCTATCTTCGCCCAGGCTTCCTTGGCCATCGGCGATCACACTTTTTAACTCGGATCACCACGCGCCACTCGTCGGGTGGCGCGGTTTTTAAGGTTCGAACTGTGAATTCTGACAGTAGGCAAGGGGGGCATTTCGGCGTGTGATGGGCAACACCATCACTCGTTGAAATGGAGTTCTATCATGCCCAAGTCATCACCGTTGACCCTTGACCTGCCCAAGCCACAGTTGGTCGAAGCCGAGGGAGAGCCCCGGGTTGACCCGCTCAAGTTGCTGGAGGGGGCTACTGTCCGGGTGTTCTACGAAGGGATGCTCAGCACCGACAGTATTGCGTTGCGCTGGGAGTCGACACCGGGGGAATACGCGCCGATTGCCTCCCTGGATGGCGTCGAAGCGGGCTCGGTCGAGTTCCACGTGCCCCCGTATTACGTAGGGCTGCGCATTGATAACTTCGCGCTGTTTTCCTATGTCGTTACCCGCGATGGCGAGGAACATCCTTCCCTCGTTGCCGACGTGTTCATCAAGCTGCCGTCCAATTTGCCGCAACTGCAGATCTTGCAAGCCTCAGGCGGTGTTCTGGACCTGTCCTTGTTGTGCGGTGAAGACCCGGTTCTGCATGTCGACGCCTGGCCGTTCATCGATCCGGTTCAAGTGGCTCAGGTCTATATCGGGGGGATTTACCCTGATGGCTCCAAGGCCAGTCTCTACCCTTATGAAGATGCACCGGTAACAGACGAGGACGTGCGCCACGGCTGGACCCGAAAGTTGTCCCGTGCCGAACTGGCCACGCTCAAGCATGACAGTGAGCTTTATATTGCGTTCTACGTTGAGTTTTTGCCGCGTGCGGATTCCAAGCCGGTGTATCGGCTGATTTCTGGTGTGGTGTTGACGTTGCTCATCGAGCCTCATTTGGATCTCGTGGCGCCCACGGTGGTGGAAGCCACGCAAATCACACCTGAAAATCTCGTATTGAATCCGGTCAATACCCAGGACGGTGCGACCATCCGGGTCAGCTATGAGCATATGTGTCGTTGCGACTGGGTTTGCGCCTTCTGGGAAGGGACTGCCGGGGCAGGCACTCCGGTACTCGAGTGCAAGCAGGCCGACAATCGGGACTTTGTTGATTTTAATGTGCCGGCGTCAGCCATCAGCGCCAACTTCAATAAGCAGGTGTCGGTCCGCTGCACTGTCCGACGGGAAGGGCAAACCTGGTCGTCGCTGCCGCGGCCGGTAAAAATCCTGAATATCTCCGGCCTACCCAAGCCGCAGGTGGAACAGGCCACGGGCAGTACGCTGGACCTCAATACGTTCCAGGGGGACGCGCAACTGACGGTGGCGGTCTATGCCTACGGCGCCTTGGGGCAGCCCTGCTGGATGTGGGTAACCGGTGAGCGGGAAGATGGCGCGCCTTATCGCTTCGATGTGCTGGACGGCGAGCCGCTCTCCGAGCAATGGCTGCAGGAGGGCGTCAGTACGCTGCTGTCCCGGCGCGACCTGCAAAAACTGGCCGATTGCAGCCGCTTTGACGTGCATTTTGCGGTGAACTTCGATGGCCGGTCCGACAGGGCCAGCGCCGAGCCGTTTCCTGTGCTGCACCTGGATATTCATCAGGAAGACCTGGTCCTGAAACCCTTGACCATTCGGGAGGCCGTGGGCTCGCAGTTGACGGTATGGAATGGCCGTGATGGCGTGACGGCACGGGTGGAATATGACCACATCAGTGCTCATGACGAGATCAGCGTGTGTTGGACACAATCGGACGGTAGTTGCCTGCCGTTGCCACCCAAGCCGGGTAACACTGATCCGAAGTACGTTGACTTCACCATTCCCCGCGAGGCTGTAATCGCTGGAAGCGGCAAAACAGTGCCCGTCAGTTACAGCGTCGCGAGCGCATGCAAGCACGTCACGTCAGCTGACCTGGAGCTACAGATCAGTGTCCCGCAGCGCTTGCCTGCGCCGGAGGTGCCGCAGGCCACTCAATTGCCCGGTGGCCAGGGGACACTGGACTTGCGCACCTTTACCGGGGATGCCGAGATTACGCTGCAAGCCTGGTGGTTCATCCTGGCGGGGCAAAGGGGCTGGCTGGAATGTACGGGAATCTTGCTCGACGGGTCGTCCCATACCCTCAAGCTGCTGGTCAATGAGCCGATCACGCAAGAGCAGGCAAACCATGGGTTGTCGCACGTTCTGCCTCGTGAGGAACTGGAAAAGTTTCGCCACAGGTCCGTATTGAACATCGTGTTCAAGGTTACGGCGGACGGCAGCTCCCATGTGAGCGAAGCAATTGTGTTCCCTGTGCTGATGTTGCTGTTGCGCAAGCAGTACAGAGACCTGACGGATTTCAACGATCAGACCTTGGGTTTATGGACCGTAGGGTCAGGCGCACCCGATGCCAGGGATATCAGCATTGAATATATGGGGACGGGACCTGACGGCAAGCCCGATTACGCAGTCAGGAATTTCACATACACCAATAACAGTTTCGGCCCGATCCTGCAGCGGCACTTCTTGGATTTGGAGAGCGGTTTTACTTACCGGTTTTCCGTACGGGTTCGACGGTACAGCGTTGCGTTCGCGACGCCCAAGTTATCGTTGCGCAAAGACTCCATTCAACAAACACCGGTGGAAGAGTTGGTTGATCTGAACTGGCACACACTGAGCTTCACGTTCACGCCAACAATCGTTCCCGTGCTGCTGGAAATCTATAGCCATGAAGGCGCCACGAACGGCAACGATTGGTACATGGATGATTTCCTGGTCGAGGGGATTTAATCCGCGCTGAAAAGACAATGCCCGCTTCGATGCGGGCATTGTCTTTACAGGCCAGGGCTGATTATTTCGGCCCGAGAATCTTCACCAGCTTATCCGGCGAAGGCGCCCCTTGCTGTTGCTGCAACCCACCCTTGTCATCCAGGTAGAAAATCGCCGGCGTCGCCGACAACTCCAGCTCGTCCATCAACTTCATGTTCGAATCAAGCTTGGCCTGGATATCCGCCGGGATCTTCTCCAGCGCCTGCAGCTTGCTGCCCTTACCGGCAGCCTCATGGGTTTCAAGGGCCTGCTGCGGATCCTTGGCGGCAAACAGCGCCGCCGACTTGCCCGGGCTGTCTTCACGGATAATCCCCACCATGATGTGCCGCAACTGCACCTTGCCCGACTTCACCCAAGGCCGCGCCTGCTCCCAGAACATGTTGCAGTACGGGCAGTTCGGGTCGCTGAACAGGTACACGATGCGCGGCGCATCCTTGTTACCGTCCTGGATCCAGTTGCTGTGTTCCATCTTGGCCCAGACTTCCTTGGCCATCGGCGCATACACCAGTTTCTCCAGCGGCGCGGTGCTCAGGTCATTGCCATCGGCGTCGTACAGGTTGCCGGCAATCACGCTTTTGCCGTCTGCGGTCAGGTACAGCGCCATGCCACGGTTCTGGTATTGCGCCGCGTAACCTGTGAGGCCGCTGGGCGCATCGAACTTGCCGATGATCCTGGCACCCTTGGCTTCGATGTTCTTGATCGGCGCCGGCCAGTCTTCGGCGTGGACCAGGCTGGCGGCCAGGGTCAGGGGCAGGAGTGTCAGCAGGTGGCGGAGGCGGAGCATGGCGAATTCCTTGTGGTGGCCGGCAAGGCCGGTTTGGCGGGGGTCGGCTCGAAGCGCTCCATGGCGCGGGCCAGGCTGGCCTGGGACAACTCGCCCAGGTGGCTGTTGATCAGGCGGCCGTCAGGTTGGTAGAACAGGGTCGTCGGCAAGGCCATGGAGCCGACGGCCTGGCCGAGGCGGCCGCTGGCGTCGAACAGCACGTTGTCCAGGTTCAGGCCCTGGGTCGCCAGGTAGGTGGCGACGCTTTGCATGCTTTCGGCCTGGTTGACGAACAGGAAGGTCACGTCCGGGCGCTGGCGCTGGGCACTTTCCAGTACCGGCATTTCGCGCCGGCACGGCGGGCACCAGGTGGCCCACAGGTTGATCACCAGCGGGCCGCCCTTGTAGTCGGCCAGTTGCACGGTTTCGCCATTGGCGTTGCGCAGGGCAATGTCCGGCAGGTGCGTGCCTTTTTCGTAGAGGGTCAGGGACAGGCTGGTCAAGGCCCAGAACGCCAGGCCGGTGATCACGCCGGCGCTCAGCGGCTTGCGCAGCAGCGGGCGGCGCCAGCCGTAGATCAGCGCGCCGATGATCAGCACGATCACGCCGGGCCAGGCGAGAAAACCGCCGTCGCGCAGGTCGACGATTTGCAGCGGGTCATTCTGGTAGTACGACCAGTACATCAATACGAAGCTGACGCGTGCGGCGAGCATACCCAGCAGAAACAGGGTGAACAGCACCGACTCGGGGTTCTCGCCGCCGCGCTTGGCCACCCGCCAGCCCACCAGGGTGGCGAGGATCAACGCCGTGATCAGCAGCAAGTGATTCAGGGCGATGGCGAAGGTGCCGATGGTCAGTGTCAGCATCAGAGGGCTTCCCGGGCTTGGGTCCAGCGTTGCAGGAAGGCGGCAGCGTCGACTTCGCCGGTGATGCGCTGGGCGCGGCGCTCTTCACCGTCGGGGCCGATCCAGACGAAGCTCGGCGGGCCGGGGACCTTGTAGCGGCCCAGCAGCTCGCGGCTGGCGGCGTTGTCGGCGGTGACGTCGAGGCGCAGCAGGCGCACATCCTTGAGGGCGTCCAGTACCTCGGGTTTGCCGAACACCTGTTTTTCCATGATCTTGCACGACACGCACCAGTCGGCGTAGTAGTCCACCAGTACCCATTGGCCCTGGGCCTTGGCACTGTCGAGCTGGCTTTGCAGCACGGCCGGGTCGTTGATGGTCATGAAGGCTTCGTGGGCGGTGGGAGCGCCAGCTGCCCGCGAGCCGCTGTAGACCTTCAGCGGTTGCCACAGGTCGTCGCTGCCGCCGGCCGCGCCGATCACCAATACGCTGCCCCAGAGGCCCAACACCAGCGAACCGGCACCGAACAGCATGGCGGTACGCCCGAAATCGCGGGCCAGGCGCCAGCCGCAGTAGGCCATGACCAGCGCCAGCACACCCCACAAGCCGAGCCACAGGGTTTCACCGACCACCGGGCGAATCATCAGCACGGCGGTGGCGAGGAACAGGAAGCCGAAGATGCCCTTGAGGATATTCATCCAGGTGCCAGGCTTGGGCAGGAAGCGGTTGCCCACGGTCACCAGCAGCAACAGTGGCACACCGATGCCGATGCCCATGGCAAACAGGATCAAGCCGCCGTGCAAGGCGTTGCCGCTTTGGGCGATGTACAGCAGCGCACCGGCCAGGGGCGCGGTCATGCACGGGCCCACCAGCAAGCCGGACAGGGCGCCGAGCACGCCGGCGCCTACCAGGCTGCCGCCGCTTTGGTTGCGGCTGACGTTGTCCAGGCGATCGCGCAGGAAGGCCGGCAGTTGCAGTTCAAAGAAGCCGAACATCGGCAGGGCGAGAATCACAAACAACGCAGCGAAGCTGCCGAGGATCCACGGGGTTTGCAGCAGGGCGGCGAGGTTGCCGCCGAGCAGCGCAGCCAATACACCGAGCGCGGCATACACCAGCGCCATGCACACCACGTAGCTGGCGGCCAGGGCAAAGCCGCGCCGTGGGCTGGCGCCGCTGCCGACCACAAGGCCGGCGAGGATCGGCAACATCGGCAGGGAACACGGGGCGAAGGCCAGCAGCAGGCCCAGGCCGAAGAACACCAGCAGGCTCCAGCCCAGGCTGCGTTGTTGCAGGCCGCTGGCCAGGCTTTGGTCCTGGGCCTGGCCGGTGGCGGCGACGGCAGGGTTGCCGCCCAGGTCCACGGTGATCGATTGCGGCGGGTAGCACAGGCCGGCATCGGCGCAGCCTTGCCAGCCGAGCTTGACCTGGCCGGTGGCGCCAGCGGGAATCTTCACTTCCAGGCCCTGGCGATAGACTTGCTGCTCGCCAAAGAACTCGTCGCTGTGGGCTTCGCCCTGGGGCAACGTCGGCTTTTCGGCCAGGCCATCGAATTTCATGCGCTGCTGGTACAGGTAGTAACCGTCGGCAATCTGCCAATACAACTGGGTTTCGCCGGAGGCCAGACGCTCGGAGGTAAAGGTAAAGGCTTTGCCCACCGGGAGGAAGTCGGGTTTGGTCTCGAATGGATTGTTGCCAGGCGCGGCCTGGGCGAATCCAGCAAACAACACCAGCAGGAAGATAAACAGATGCCGCATGATCAAGCCTTAGTTCGAAGCAAGTGGGACACACAATGTGTGGCGTTGATTAACCGATGATTAACCGGGCTATCCTAGAAAGAAGGGATTATCCGGGATTCTCGGCGTTGGCGGCATAATGCACGCTTAATCCACTGCCTTTTTAATCACCCTCACATTTTGCAAAGGGTTCACCATGCACGTACTGGTCTGTGAAGACGACGAGCTGATCGCCAGCGGCATTGTTGCCGGGCTCAGCGCCCAGGGCCTGACGGTCGAGCGCGTCGGCACGGCTGCGGCTGCCCGGGCGATGCTCAAGGTGGCGGAATTCGACGTGATGGTACTCGACCTCGGCCTGCCGGATGAAGACGGCTTGAAGCTGTTGCAGCAACTGCGCAGCCAGGGCCTGGAGATTCCAGTGCTGATCCTGACCGCACGGGATTCGGTGACCAACCGCGTCGACGGCCTGCAGGCCGGTGCCGACGACTACCTGCTCAAGCCCTTCGACCTGCGCGAACTCGCCGCACGCCTGCACACCCTGTTGCGCCGGGTAGCCGGCCGCAGCGTCAACCTGATCGAGCACGGGCGCCTGACCTACAACCCCAGCAGCCGCGAAACGTTGCTGGGCGGTGAGTCGGTGGACCTGTCCCGCCGCGAGCAGGCGCTGTTGCAGGCCCTGTTGCAGAACCGCGGCCGGGTGCTCTCCAGCGAGCAGCTCAAGGACAGCGTCTACGGCCTGAACGACGAACTGGAAAGTAACGCCCTCAACGTGCACATCCACCACTTGCGGCGCAAACTCGGCAACGGCATCGTCGAAACCGTGCGCGGCCTGGGCTATCGCCTGGGCCCGGCTGACGGTGGAGAGGACGCTTCGTGATGAGCCTGCGCCTGCGGCTGACCTTCAAGCTCGGCGCAGCCTTCGTGCTGATCTGGGTCCTGGCCGCCGCGTGGATGCTCAACGACCTGCGCAACCAGATGATGTTCTCCCTCGACCAGCGCCTGGTGGCGTCGGCGCGCATGGTGGCGGGGCTGATGGAGCAGATGCCCGGCCTCTCCAGCACGGGGGAGGGCGCGCACTTCAGCGCCGAACAATTGAATGTGCCAGGCGGTATGGCGTGCCAGGTCAGTTCCTTGCGCGGCGTGGTTTTGGCCCGCAGCCACACCACGCCGGACCAGGGCCTGGAGTCGCGCAAGAGCGGCTTTCGCGACCAGATGATTGATGGCGTGGGCTGGCGCAGCTTTACCCTGTCCCGTGGCGATTTGTTTATCACCACCGCCGACCGGCAGGTGGAACGTGAAGCATTGAACCTGTCGATCCTGCTGGCCGCCTCGGTGCCGGTGGGCGTGGCATTGTTGGGCTGCCTGTGCCTGTTGTGGCTGGGGATCGGCCAGAGCCTGTTGCCGCTCAACCGCATGCGTGACGCCTTGATGCGCCGCAGTGCCGACTCCCTCGAACCGTTGCAGATCAGCCCGCTGCCCAGCGAACTCAAGCCACTGCTCGACACCCAGAACCAGTTGCTGCAACGCATCGCCAAGACCATCGAACGCGAACGCCGCTTGACCGGTGACGCGGCCCACGAACTGCGCAGCCCGTTGACCGCGATCAAGACCCACCTGCAAGTGGCGCGCATGACCGAAGGCGCCGCCCGTGACCAGTCCCTGGCCCACGCTGAAGAGGGCGCCGACCGCTTGCACCGCACCCTTGAGCAGTTGCTGCTGCTGGCGCGGGTCGAAGGCAGCCTGTCGTTTGATGACGGCCTGCAATCGAGTGCCGAGCAAGTTGCGCAACTGGCGATCCAGGATGCCAACGGCGGCGACAATCAGCGTATTGACCTGATCCTCGCAGACGGTTTGTCCGAAAAACCTTTGGAAATGCCGGTGGGCCTGGCCGTCGCGGCCCTGCGCAACCTTCTGGACAACGCGTTGCGCCACACCCCGGCCGATACCCGGGTGGAGCTGAGTGTGTCCAGCGCTGGCGACAATGTGGTGTTCCGGGTGCGTGACCATGGCGCGCCGATTTCCAGCGAAGACTTGCAACACTTGACCCAGCGCTTCTGGCGCAACGGCAACAGCCCGGGTTGCGGCCTGGGGTTGGCGATCGTCCAGGCCATCGTGCAGCGCTGCTCGTGCTCCCTGAAATTCGACAGCCAGGCCGATGGCATGCGCGTCGACCTGGGCATGCCGTTGCGGCGCTGAAACCTTCTTTTCACAGCACACATAGCTACCGCCATCCTCAAGCGCAACGCTTCAGGATGGCGGTAATTTTTTTGTGTTTGAACCGGCTGAATGACTCGGCCTGTGTTGAAAAGGACAGCCCCTATGTTGGTTATCGATTCCACGTATCCCGCAAACGACTTCAATGAGCGCAATGGCCAGGCCGTGCGCCAGGTGATTGTGCATTACACCGCCGCGCCCTTTGCCTCGTCATTGCGTGCACTGACCCGCGACGGTTTCAGTGCCCACTACCTGTTGGCCGACCCCCATGACGCCAGCTACCGCGCCGCCGGCTATGACGAGTTGCGGGTATTTCGCCTGGTGGACGAAGCGCAACGCGCCTGGCACGCCGGCACCAGCCACTGGGCCGGGCGCGATAACCTCAACAGCCGCTCCATCGGCATTGAAATCGTCAACCAGGCCCGGGATGACGCCGGTGTGTTGACCTTCCCGGCCTATGGCGCAGAGCAGATTGACGTGTTGATCGCCTTGATTCGTGACATTCAGGTGCGTTACCCGGCGATCGGTCCTACCGACATCCTCGGGCATTCCGACATTGCCTATTGGCGCAAGAGCGACCCCGGCCCCCGCTTGCCATGGCGCTGCCTGTTCGAGGCGGGCGTGGGGGCCTGGTATGAAGAGGTGGCCAGGATGGCCTATCAACGTCGGTTCGACATCGGCCTGCCGCCAGAGGTTGAGGTGGAGCGGGCGTTCCAGCGCTACGGTTATGCCCCGGCGAAAAATCGCCTGGGTTTCCAGCAACGTGTCCGTGCGTTCCAGATGCATTTTCGGCCCTCTGACTACAGTGGGCGGCTGGATGCGCAGACCTGCGCGATCCTGTATGCGTTGAATGAAAAATACACCGGGGTGGCCGGGTAAATCCGCTAAAGCTGTTTTTAACGACCACAGGTGTAAATCCTCCCTTCGCTGATGCGTTTCCAGAACAGGAAATCCGTGCGCGGCCCTTGGGCCTGGCGCCAACGGGTGGGCAGTTTGGTCACCATCATCAGCGTATTGAGGGATCGAGAGATGTCAGTCGCTACCAGCCGTATCGAAGAGACCCAGGCGGTCCCTGCGGAAACGCTTTACCAGTTCGATGAAACCCCGCTGCTGGCCCGCCAGCGCCAGCAGGAATCCAATGCCCGCAGCTACCCACGGCGCATTCCCCTGGCGCTCAAGCGCGCCCGCGGGATCTATGTCGAGGACGTCGAAGGCCGCAGCTTTATCGATTGCCTGGCCGGTGCCGGCACCCTGGCGCTGGGGCACAACCACCCGGTGGTGATCGATGCCATTCGCCAGGTGCTGAGCGATGAATTGCCGTTGCACACCCTGGACCTGACCACGCCGGTCAAGGACCAATTCGTGCAGGACCTGTTCGGCCTGCTGCCGCCGGCGCTGGCGCGGGAAGCCAAGATCCAGTTCTGCGGCCCCACCGGCACCGATGCGGTGGAGGCCGCGCTGAAACTGGTGCGCACCGCCACCGGGCGGAGCACGGTGTTGTCATTCCAGGGCGGTTATCACGGCATGAGCCAGGGCGCCCTGAGCCTGATGGGCAGCCTGGGGCCGAAGAAGCCACTGGGCGCCTTGCTCGGCAATGGCGTGCAATTCCTGCCATTCCCGTACGACTACCGTTGCCCGTTCGGGCTGGGCGGCGCGGAAGGGGTCAAGGTCAACCTGCATTATCTGGAAAACCTGCTCAACGATCCCGAGGCCGGTGTATTGCTGCCGGCGGCGGTGATCGTCGAGGTGGTGCAAGGCGAGGGCGGTGTGATCCCGGCTGATCTCGACTGGCTGCGCGGCCTGCGGCGCATTACCGAGCAGGCTGGTGTGGCGTTGATTGTCGACGAAATCCAGAGCGGCTTTGGTCGCACCGGCAAGATGTTTGCCTTCGAACATGCCGGCATTGTCCCGGACGTGGTCGTGCTGTCCAAGGCCATCGGCGGCAGCCTGCCACTGGCGGTGGTGGTGTATCGCGACTGGCTCGACACCTGGTTGCCGGGCGCCCATGCCGGGACCTTCCGCGGTAATCAGATGGCCATGGCGGCCGGCTCGGCGGTGATGCGTTACCTCAAGGACCACGACATTCCCGCCCACGCGGCCGCCATGGGCGAGCGCCTCGGCGAACACCTGCGCATCCTGCAGCGCGACTTCCCGCAGTTGGGAGACATTCGTGGCCGTGGGCTGATGCTCGGTGTGGAACTGGTGGACCCCGCCGGTGCGCCTGATGCCCAGGGCCACCCGCCGGTGCATCGCCAACTGGCGCCGCTGGTGCAGCGTGAATGCCTCAAGCGCGGGTTGATTCTCGAACTGGGCGGGCGACACGGCAGCGTCGTGCGTTTCCTGCCGCCGCTGGTGATTACTGCCGCAGAAATCGACCGTGTGGCCGAGATTTTTGGTCGCGCCCTGGCGGCGTCGGTCACCAGCCTCTAATTTTTTATCGGGCTGGCACGTTCCTTCTTACATCAGCTGTGCGTGGTGCGCAGCCAGCCTTACACCGACGGAGAACAGCAATGACCTCAGTATTCGACCGCGAAGACATCCTGTTTCAGGTAGTGGTCAACCATGAAGAACAATATTCCATCTGGCCCGACTACAAGGCCGTGCCGGAAGGCTGGCGCACCGTGGGCAAGAGCGGGATGAAGAAGGAGTGCCTGGCCTACATCGAAGAAGTGTGGACCGACATGCGTCCGCTGAGCCTGCGCCAGAAGATGGATAGCCAGGCGCTGGCTGGCTGATCACCACCTTGAAGGTTGTGAAGATCGAATGTGGGAGCTGGCTTGCCTGCGATAGCGGTGAGTCAGCTTGCATCTCTGTTGACTGATACTCCGCTATCGCAGGCAAGCCAGCTCCCACACTGACCGCGTTTGTCCTTAAGGTGTCAGCGCCTTGATCACCTGATCCACATTGCCTTCCAGTTCCGCCACCGGGTCGGCGGCATCGGTGCCCAGCACCAGCAACTTCGCCCCGCCCGCCGTGACCGCCGCCTGTACCGCATCGATTGGCTTGCGGTGATGCAGCACCACGGCCACCTCATTCTCCTTCAAGCCTTCGCTCAGTTGCTGCAACGCCTCGGGTGTCCACTCGGTATCCGCCCTTGCATCGGTGCTGACCAGCTCCAGGTTCAAGCCACTGACGAGATAACCAAAGTGATCGCTCAAGCTGGCCACCGTCAGGTTATCGGCCTTGGCCAGTCGCGCTTCGCTGTCGGCGGTGAGCTTGAGCAAGCGTTGCTTGAGCGCGGCCAGGTTGGCTTCGATCTGCGGCTTGGCCTCGGGTGCCAGGCGGCTCAGGTCGGCGGCCATCACATCGGCCATACGCCCCATGTTGTTGATGGCTTGCCACGGCTGGCTGTTCAGGCCGTCGGTGGCGCCCGGCTGCACGGCAATCCCCGGCAACCCGCCGTCCACCGGGCGCGCGGCGTCGACTTCGACGATGCGGATATTGCTGCGCCGGGCCACCGGGTACAGCGGGTCGTCGGGCCACAGCGAGCGCAGGCCGATGGCCGCATCGGCGTCCAGCGCCAGGGTGTTCAGCGCCTGTGCGCCGCGCCCGGTGAAATAGGCGACTTGCCGCGAGCCGGGCAGGTTGGCCGGTGCCGCGCGCTCAAGCTGTACGTCAGTGCCTTTGAGCAACACCTGCGCCAAGCCATAGGTGATCGGCAAGGCGGCGAGGACTTTTACCGGTTTTGTCGCCTTGGCCTGGTTCAAGGCAGCATGGTCAACGCCTTGGTTGGCGGTGATCTGTAGCGGCTTGACGCCGTCGGCGGCGAATGCCGGTGTGGCAATGGCCAGGGCCAGAAGCAGTGGTCGAAACATCGGGCGCATTATCCAAGATTCCCTTTCAGGCTGGGGACCGTGCCGCGGGCGATGGCGGCGAGGGCGAAGGCGATACCGGCTACCAGGATGATCGCGGCACCGGACGGAATCGGCAGGTCGAAGATGATCGGCAGCAGGATCCCGCACAGGGTGCTGACGGTGGCGATCACCACCGAGATCCAGAAGAAGCCCTTGAGCGACTGGCTCAACAGGCGTGCGGCGGCCGCCGGAATCACCAGCAACGCACCCACCAGGATCGCGCCGATGACCTTGACCGCCGCCACGGTGATCAGGGTCACCAGGATCACGAACAGGTAGTCCAGGGTCTTCACCGCCACCCCGCGCACCGCCGCCAACTGCGGGTTGAAGCTGGCGAGCATGATGCGGTTGTACAGCGGCAGGGCCAGGGCCATCACCAATGCGCCGACAATCGCCAGCACCAACAGGTCATTGCCGTTGACGGTCAGCACCGAGCCGAACAGCACGTTTTCGAGAATGTGCACGTTGATCTTGCCCGCCAGAATCAGCAGCAGGCTCGCGCCCAGGGCCAGGGACACCGAGAGGAATACGCCGATCAGCGTGTCCGGCGCCAGGCCGGTACGGTTGCGCAGGTAGTTGAGCAGGATCCCGAACAGCAGGCAGTAGCCGAACAGGCTGCCGTAAGGCCCGGTGTACGGTTCCCCCAGCAGAATGCCCACGGCCACGCCGGTCAGTGCGGCATGGCCCACGGCTTCGGAAAAGAACGCAAAGCGCTTGACCACCACCAGGGTGCCCAAACCGCCCAGCACCGGGCCGATCAGCAGGCCGGCGAGCAGGGCGTTGACTACAAATCCATAGGCCAGCGCTTCCGGCAGATAACCGGAAGACGCCCAGCCCTGGACCATCAGGCGAAAGGCTTCATAGCTCATAAGGCCGGGCTCCGTGGGTGGGTGGAGAACAGGGTCAGCAGGCGGTCCGGGGTCAGTGCCTCTTTCGGCGTGGCGTCGAACAGCACACGGCGGTTCAGGCCGGTGACGCGATCGGCCAGGCGGCCGACGGCTTCCAGGTCGTGTTCGATCCACAGCACGGTGATCCCGGCCTGGCGCCAGTCGTTCAGCAGCCGCTCGAACACCTGGATCCCGGCTTCGTCCAGCGCCGACATCGGCTCGTCCAGCACCAGCAATTGCGGCGCCGGGATCAACCCCTGGGCCAGCAGCACCCGCTGGCGTTCACCGCCAGACAGCGCACCCATGCGTCGCTTGCGCTTGTCCTGCATGCCGACCCGTTCCAGTGCGTCGCCAATCGCGGCGGCGTAATGTTTGGACAGCCCGAGAAACGCCGGACGCCGCTGGCACATCGCGGCCATGAAATCGTCGACGGTCATCGGCAAGCCCCGGTCGAACTCCAGCGCCTGGGGCACGTAGCCGATGGTGCCGGGTGCATCCGGCCAATGCAGGCTCAACTGGCCCTGGTGCGGCGTTTGCCCCAGCAGGGTCTTGATCAGCGAGCTTTTGCCGCCGCCGTTGGGGCCCACCAGCGCATGGATGCTGCCGGGCTGCACCTGGAAACTCACTGCATCGAGGATCACCGTACGGCCCAGGGTCAGCGCGACGTTATCGAAGTCGAGGGTCGGGCCAACGCTGGCCACACTCAGGTGTTCAGCTGCCGTCATGCCCCGGACTCCTGAATCGCCCGCACCACGGTGTTGAGGTTGCCGGTCATTTCCACTTCGTATTTTTCCGCGCTGTAGTCGCCATAGGAAATATGCGACAGCGGGTACAGCTTCACCCCGGATTCACGCTGGATGGTGTCGACGTAGCTGGACGGGAAATCCATCTCCGAGAAGATCACTTTCACGTCCAGTTCCCGCAGTTGGTCGATGGTTTTCTTCAACTGGCTGGGGCTCGGCTCGATGCCGTGGGCCGGTTCCACCACGGCGGTGACTTCCAGGCCGAATTCCCGCAGCAGGTAGTCATATGCCGCGTGCACGGTGGCCACCCGCAGGTCGGGGTTGGGCGCGCTGGTGAGCTTGGCCAGGGCGTCGGCGCGCATCTGGCGCAGGCGCTTGCCGTAGGCGCGGGCGTTCTGGGTGTAGGTCTTGGCGTTGTCCGGGTCGAGCTTGCCCAGTTCCCGGGCAATGTTGTTCACCTGGGCAATCGAGGCGCTGATGGACAGGAAGGTGTGCGGGTTGACCACCTTGCCCGCACCGCGCGCAGCGTTGCCGGTGGCGGCCAGCAGCGGCACGTTGGCGTTGGCCTCGATCACCGGGATGTCCGGGCGCTCGCTGGTGGCGATCATGCGGTCGGCGAAATCGTCATGGCCGACGCCGTTGAGCACGATCACATCAAGGGTGCCGATGCGTTTGATGTCTTCGGCGCGGGGTTCGTAGGCATGGGGATTGAAACCGGCCGGGATCAGCGGGACAACTTCAGCCTTGTCGCCGACGATATTGGCGACGTAGCTGTAATACGGGTGCAGGGTGATGCCGATGCGCAGGCGCTTTGCCGGGTCGGCACTGGCGAACGGGGCCAGCAGCACGGTGATCAGGCCGACCAGCACCAGACGTAATAATGGAGATGAAATAGACATGGTCTTCTCTCGGCTGCAACGTGAATTCAGTGACGATGCTGGCGGGTGACACCGGCATCGAATTGCGCGACTACCTGCTGCCAGCCCGCGCTGATCAGCGCCTGGTCAGTGAGGTCGGTGGGGGCGGTGAGGTGGGCGCTGCGGTTGAGCCAGATATCCGGCTCGGCGCCGCGGATGCGCATCAACAGCGAACCGCTGAGGTCCGGCGTCTGGCTCAGGCCCAGATAGGCCGCGTCCAGCAACTGCCAGCGGTGGTCGCCACGGCTCACCGAACTGGCGTCCTGGGCGAAGGGCGCGAAGCCCTCTTCGGCCAGCTGTTCAGGCGTCGGCAGGGCGCTGTGTTCCTCCTGCAGCAAGTGGATTTCATCCAGGGTCACCCGCAGGTCGGCGTAGATGCCTTGCTCGGCGGCGCTGAGGTCGCGGCGGGCGTCCAGTTGGTGGCTGGGCACGGCGGCGATCTGCTGGCTTTCACCGCGCAAGGCCACCACCGTGCCGGCAACGGCGAGGATGATCAGGCACAACAGCAGGACATACAGGGTTTCGTGCCCGGCACCGGCCGGGCGCACGACTTGGGTTGTACGGCTCATTGGGGCTGGATATCCGCTTGGTCGATTTCCACCACGTGGCCGGGGCCGGCATCAAACAACACGTAGAACTCGGCGGAGGGTTTCTTGAAGGTCAGCTTCGAGTCTTCTCCCAGCTTGCCGGGCACCAGGATGGTCTCGTCGTAGCCGATCACGTCCAGGGTCACGCCGGGGGCACCGCTGCCATCGGAGAAACCACCGGTGCACTGGATCTGCTCGCCGGCGATTTCCTTGCATTCGCACATCGGGTTGTGGGCGAGGGCGGCGGTACTGAAACCGGCGCCGAGGATCAGCACGCCACAGGCGCGGGCCAATTGCTGCAAGGTCATGGTTTAACTCCTCGTTTTTTCAGCCAGTCGATGGTGGCCGGCGAAGCCTGGCTCAAGGGAATGGAGGCCTGGTGCATGGCGCCGTCCCAGCCTTCCATGGTGATCCACACTTCGGCGTCCAGCGGGGTGCGCTCAGGGATCGGCAGCGCGGCGCCCATGCGGTATGGGGTGCCAAAGAAAATCACCCCGGCCGCCCGCAGGCTGCGGGGCTTGCCGATACGCAGGTAGGTCGCCTTGACCTGGTCGATGCACGTGGCACACAGGGCAGCGTTGAAGGATTTCATCGGGCCTGCCGGGTCCGGGCGCGGCGGCTCGTTGCGTAGTTCGGCGAGCTTCAGGCTCCAGGGGCCGATCTGTACTTCGCCGATCTCCCGTTCGCCCAGGCCGCTGTCGCCGCGAAACAGTGCCGCGTCGGCAAAGTACTTGGGCATGAAGCCCAGGGGCACCAGCAACAGCAGGATATTGATGTGGAAGCGCCATTTGAGCCAGAAGGCCCGCAGGGGCGAGGGGGGTTGAACCGTCATGGCCTTGTTCATGGGTTGGCCTCCGTGGTCTCAGCCTGCAAGGCCTGGGTTTTCGCCGGTTGACGGGCTGCCTTGGCTTCGCGTTTCAGCGCATTGAGGGTGGCCAGGGCCGTGCGTTTGGTCCAGATCAGCAAGCCGCTCAAGACCATCATGCTCAGCACCAGGCCGAAGAAGGCCCAGATCAGCTTGATCCAGATCCCGCCAAAGTCCCCGGTGTGCAACGGGCGCATGGATTCGGTGACGAACTCCAGGGCCGAACGGTCGGACAGCAGGTGCGAGGCGGCGATTTCGCCGTTGTACGGGTTGATTTCCGCGGTCTGGAACATCAGCGGGTACCAGCCACGCCCGCCGATGCGCAGGTGGCTGTAGGCGTTGCTGGGCAGGCTCACGAAGCTGGCCTCAAGCCCGGGAATGCGCTGGGTGGCGATGTTGATCGCCTCGTCCAGGGGAATCATGGGCGCCGGTACGCCCGGGGCGGACATCGGCACTTTGTCGCGGGCAATCGCCGGGACGATCGGCTCGCTGGAAATGGTGATCTGGTTATCGCCCAGGATCGCCTGGATCAGGAACCAGGTGCCGGTGATCGAGATCACCGCGATAAACCAGATCGACCAGATGCCGCTCAACCGGTGGAAGTCGCCCCAGAAAATCCGCGCACCGTGACGAATGCGCAGGGTCGGCCTGAAAAAACCTTTCCAGAAACGCTTGTAGACCACGAGGCCGGTGACCAGCGAGGCCAGCAGCGGCAAGCCCAGCAGCGAGACCAGGTACCAGCCCCAGCTGTAGCCATTGGTGAAAGGCACCAGCCACCAGCCGTGGAGTGCGCGAGTAAATTGCTTGAAGTTGAACGATGGGCTGATGCCCTGGATCACCCCGGTGTATGGGTTGACGTAGACCTCCAGCGAGCGCCCGTCGGGGTAGCTGAGGTCGGCGCTGAGGGCGAAGTGCGATTCGTCCGGGCGGCTCAGGGATTCGACGATCACCTGGGGTTCGGCGCGCTTGATGGCGCCGATCACCTGGTCGTAGGTGAGCGGTTCGGCATCGTCCGACGGCTTGCTGGCGCGGATGTCCGGGTTGGCCAGCCAAACGATCTCCTGGCTGACCACCGCCAGGGTGCCGGTGACGCAGACGATCAGCACAAAGAACCAGATGGGCAATGCCAGCCAGCTGTGCACGAGAAACCAGAGTTTTGAGCGTGACTTCTTCGACATGTGAATGAGGGTCTTGATCGGAGGGAGGCGGTAAAGGCCCGGAAAACGCCACCCGTAGCTTTTGCTGACGCGAGCGGCTGTATCTAAGTTAAGACGGATGAGAAATGCAAAACCCTAAGGCGGATATGAAAGCAAATGTTTCAAATAGCCATTCATGCAACACGAAACATGTTCCGAGTCATCACCAAGGCGGGATTGATGGGGCGGGGGCGCTGCCTATGATGGAGCCATACCGTTGAGCGAGCCCCATAATGACTTCTGCCAAAACCCTCTACGACAAACACATTGATTCCCACACGGTGTGCCGCCTGGATGACCAGGGCCATGTGCTGCTGTACATCGACCGCCAGGTGATCAATGAATACACCAGCCCGCAAGCTTTCAGCGGCTTGCGCGAGGCGGGCCGTGGTGTGTGGCGGCCCGGTACGGCGCTGGCGGTGGTCGACCATGTGAACCCCACCACGCCCAAGCGCATCGCGACCATGCCGGATGCGGGCGGTGCGCGCCAGGTGTCGTACCTGGCGGAAAACTGCCGGGATTTCGGGATCGAGCTGTTGGATATCCTCGACAAGCGCCAGGGCATCGAACACGTGATCGCCCCGGAACAGGGTTTTATCCTGCCGGGCATGGTAATCGCCGCCGGCGACAGCCACACCACCACCTACGGGGCCTTGGGCGCGTTCGGCTTTGGCATTGGCACTTCGGAAATCGAGCATTTGCTGGCCTCGCAAACCCTGGTCTACAAGCGTCTGAAAAGCCTGCGTGTGACCGTGGACGGCGAACTGGCCCGTGGGCTGACCTCCAAGGACGTGATCATGGCGCTGATCGGCAAGATCGGTGCCTCGGGTGCCACCGGCTACGCCATTGAGTTTTGTGGGTCGACCATCGATGCCTTGAGCGTCGAGGCGCGCATGACCATCTGCAACATGGCGGTGGAAGCTGGTGCACGTGGAGCCTTCATGGCGCCGGACGAAAAGGTCTTCGCCTACCTCAAGGGCAAGCCACGCGCGCCGAAGGGCGAGTTGTGGGAACGCGCCCTGGTGGGCTGGCGCCAATTGCACTCGGATGCCGACGCGGTGTTCGACCTCGAAGTGCAGCTGGATGCCAGCGCCCTTGAGCCGATGGTCACCTGGGGCACCAGCCCCGACCAGGCCGCGCCCATCGGCGCCCGCGTGCCGGACCCGCAAGACATCAGCGACCTGATCCTGCGCCAGGACATGCGCCGTGCCTTGAACTACATGGGCCTGGAAGCGGGCATGCCGTTGAGCGACATTGTGATCAGCCACGCGTTTATCGGCTCCTGCACCAACGCCCGCATCGAAGACCTGCGCGACGCCGCCAGCGTGGTGCGCGGCAAGCACGTGGCCGACCATGTGCGGGCGATGATCGTGCCGGGCTCCACCGAAGTGCGTGACCAGGCCGAAGCCGAAGGCCTTGCCGCGATCTTTATCGACGCCGGGTTTGAATGGCGCCAGTCGGGCTGCTCGATGTGCCTGGCGATGAACGACGACGTGCTGGAGCCGGGCGACCGCTGCGCTTCCAGCACCAACCGCAATTTCGAAGGCCGCCAGGGCGCGGGTGCCCGCACGCACCTGATGAGCCCGGCCATGGTCGCCGCTGCGGCCATCACTGGCCGGCTGACAGATATTCGCCACTTTGGAGACCGCACATGAGCTTGCAACCCTTCACTCGGATCACCGGCAAGGCGGCGCCGATGCTGGCGGCCAATATCGACACCGACGTGATCATGCCCAAGCAGTTTCTCAAGGGCATCGACCGCAATGGGCTGGATCGCGGGTTGTTCTTTGATTTGCGCTTTTTGCCCTCGGGTGAGCCTGACCCGCGATTTGTGCTGAACCAGCCGGCCTGGCAGGGCGCGAGCTTTATGGTAGTGGGGCCGAACTTCGGCTGTGGTTCCAGCCGGGAGCATGCGGTGTGGGGCTTGAAGCAGATGGGCATTCGCGCGTTGATCGGCAGCAGCTTTGCGGGGATTTTCTATGACAACTGCCAACGTAACGGGGTGTTGTTGATCACGCTGGAGGAGGCGGTGTTGCAGCGGTTGGGGCAGATGGTGAGTCAGCCTGAGCAGGCGCAGATCAGTGTGGACCTTGAGGCGCAGGAGATTCTTTTGGCGGACGGGCAGGTGATTGCGTTCCAGATCGATACGTTGCGCAAGACTGCGTTGTTGTTGGGGTTGGATGCTATTGGCACGACGTTGCAGCGCAGTGAGCAGATCAAGGCGTTTGAGCGTGAGCATTTGGCGGCCAATCCCTGGCTCGGGTGATGGGGCTGTAGTTACAGGTTGGCTGCTGCGCACTGCCTGCGTTCGGCCTCGGGCTGGATGGGGCAGTCAGATCAAAATCAAGAGCACAGCGGCCTCCCGGCCGGCTTGAGTGTTAAAAGCAAAAGCAAAGACCAGAGCGAAAACAGATCTGCTTTTCTGTGGGAGCGGGCTTGCTCGCGAAAAACCTGAGAGCGCCGCGTTCATCCAGAATGCCCGCGTCATCGTTAACGACCTTCGCGAGCAAGCCCGCTCCCACAGTTGGACCGTGCCCGCTTTTGATTTGGCTTTTTGCTCTACAACACTCAAGCCGGCCGGTAGGCCGCTGTAAGAGCAGAACCGTCAGCGGCCGTTACCGCAGCAATGGATATGTACTCAAACCCGGCACGCTAAATCGACAACCCCTTGAAATGCTCCTGCAAAAACTCCACACACGCCCGCAACTTCCCGGAGTAGGCCAGCCGCGTCGGGTACACCGCCCACACGTTGGCGCTCTGGGTGTAGTCGTGCAGCACCTGCACCAGTTTCCCTTGCTCCAGCAGCGGCTTCACATCCCACATCGAACGCAGCAACACGCCGCGCCCGTCCAGGGCCCATTGCAAGACGATCTCGCCGTTATTCGACGACAACGGCCCGCGCACGCGCACGCTTTCCTGCACGCCATCGCGCTCCAGGTGCCAGATGCCAAACGCGTTGTCGCGCTCCTTGAGCACCAGGCAGTCGTGCTGTTCCAGGTCGCTCAAGTGCTGCGGCACACCACGGCGTTCGAGGTAGGCGGGCGCCGCACACAGCACCCGCCGGTTACTCACCAGCCGGCGACCGATGTGTTGCCCGGGGATGTCGTCGCCCACGCGAATCTCCAGGTCGAAACCCTCGCTGACGATATCCACCACCCGGTCGAACAGGTCCAGGCGAATCTCCAGGTCCGGGTATTGTTCGGCCAATAGCGACAAGGCCGGTGCCACATGGTTACGGCCGAAACCGAAGCTGCTGCACAAATGCAGGTGGCCGCGCGGGCTGTCGTGGGCGTCGGAAAGCTCGTCGGACAACTGCTGGAAGTCTTCGAGAATCCGCACGGCCCAGCGCTGCACGCGCTCACCGTCTTCGGTCAGCGCGATACGGCGGCTGGTGCGGTGCAGCAGGCGGGTGGCGAGGGTGGTTTCGAGAATCTGGATACGCTTGCTGACGTAGGCCGGGGACAAACCCAGCTCGTCGGCAGCCGCAGCAAAGCCGGCCTTGCGGATCACGGTCAGGAATACTCGCAGGTCTTCAGGTAGGGGCACGGTATCTTTCTTGTTGTTCATCAGAAACAGGCATGGCGGCATGAACCGCCAGAATAGCACCGGTATGGCGAAGGAGTTTCTGTGGTGAGGGAGCTTGCTGTGGCAAGGGAGCTTCTGTGGTGAGGGAGCTTGCTGTGGCGAGGGAGCTTGCTCCCGCTGGAGTGCGTAGCGCTCCCAAAGATCTTGGGGCCGCTGCGCAGCCCAGCGGGAGCAAGCTCCCTCGCCACAGGGGATCGGTGTTTAAGGGTTACTCGGCGGCGATCTTCGCCTGGGCGGCGGCCCGTGCATGGCGGCCGCGCTTGAGGGCGATGGGCGCCATTTTTTCGCGGTCCAGTTCACCTTCCCACGCAGCCACCACCAGCGCCGCCACGGCATTGCCGATGATGTTGGTCAGTGAGCGGCATTCGGCCATGAACCGGTCCACACCCAGGATCAGCACCATCGCCGCCACCGGTACCGTCGGCACCACCGCGAGGCTGGCGGCCAGTGCGACAAAACCTGCGCCCACCACCGCACCGGCGCCTTTTGAGGTAAGCATCGCCACCGCCAGCAGGGTCAGTTGTTGCTCCAGCGTCAGGTCGATATTGGTCGCCTGGGCCAGGAACAGCACCGCCAGGGTCATATAGATGTTGGTGCCGTCCAGGTTGAAGGTGTAGCCGGTGGGCACCACGATCCCCACCACGCCTTTGGACGCGCCAAGGCTTTCAAGTTTCTGGATCAGTTGCGGCAGGGCCGATTCGGAGGAGCTGGTGCCCAGCACGATCAACAGTTCAGCCTTGATGTACGTCAGCAGCTTGAAGATGCTGAACCCGACATACCGGGCGATGCTGCCCAGCACCACGGCGACGAAGAAAAACGCGGTGACGTAGAACGTGCCCACCAGTTTCAACAGCGGCAGCAGCGAGCCCAGGCCGTATTTGCCGATGGTGAAGGCGATGGCCCCGAAGGCCCCGATCGGCGCGACGCGGCTGATCATCCCGACGATGCGGAAGAACACTTCGCTGGCCTGGTTGATCACGCCGACCAGGGGCCGGCCCTTCTCGCCGATCATCACCAGCCCGAGGCCAAACAGCACCGACACAAACAGTACCGGGAGGATTTCGCCTTTGGAGAAGGCGTCGAAGAAGGTAGTGGGGATCACATGCATCAGGAACCCGGTGACGCCTTCGCCGTGTTCGGCCTGGCCGACAAAACCGGCGATGGCGGAGGTGTCGAGGGTCTTCATGTCGATATTGAAACCCACGCCGGGGTGCAGCAGGTGCGCGGCGAGGATGCCGATTACCAGGGCGATGCTGGAGACGATCTCAAAGTACAGCAGCGCCTTGCCGCCGACGCGGCCCACCTGCTTCACGTCGTGCATGCTGGTGATGCCGGAGACCACGGTGCAGAAGATGATCGGGCCGATGATCATCTTGATCAGCTTGATAAACCCGTCGCCCAACGGCTTGAGGTCGATGCCCACCTGAGGCCAGTGGTTGCCGATCAACACGCCCAGCACAATGGCGATGATCACCTGCACATACAGGGTTCCCAGCAGTTTTCTGATTGTCATTTTTATTATCTCGAGACGTTTTTTGGGCAAGCAGATCCCGTCGCAGGCTGTTTCAAGCCTGCGGGGCGGGATCGGTCAGGTCAGCGGTTCATAAAGGCTCAGCGAAGGAAGGTCAGGACTTCGCCGAGCAGCACTTCAGGGATTTCTTCTGCGATGTAGTGGCCGGCCGGCAGGGCCTTGCCACGTACGTCGGTCGCGACTTTCTGCCATTCCTTGAGGGGTTCGAAGCAGCGCCCGACGGTGCCTTCGGCGCCCCACATCACCAGCAGCGGCAGCTCCAGGTGGTTGCCCTTGTCGATATCGGCGCGGTCGTGCTCAAGGTCGATGCCGGCGGCGGCGCGATAGTCTTCGCAGATCCCGGTGGCGGTGCCCGGCAGTTTCAGGCAACGCAGGTATTCGGCGAAGGCTTCATCGGTGAACGGCTTGAGCCCGGCACTGCGGCTGCCCATGACGCTGCGCAGGTAGAGTTCCGGGTTGCCTTCAATCAGGCTCTCGGGCAACGGCGCCGGGCGGATCAGGAAGAACCAGTGCCAATAGGCGCGGGCAAAGGCTTCGTCGGTCTGGGCGTACATGGACAGGGTTGGTGCGATGTCCAGCAGCACCATGCGCTGCACGGCCTTGGGGTGGTCCAGGGCCAGGCGATGGGCGACGCGGGCGCCACGGTCGTGGGCCAGCACCGAGAACTCGTCGAAGCCCAGGGCCTTCATCAGCTCGACGCCGTCGCGGGCCATTTCACGTTTTGAATAATTGGTGTGATGGTCAATGGCGGCGGGCTTGCTGCTGTCGCCATAACCGCGCAGGTCGGCGGCGACCACGGTGAAGTGTTCGGCCAGTTGCTCGGCGACCTTGTGCCAGATGACGTGGGTCTGCGGGTGCCCGTGCAGCAGGAGCAGGCCGGGACCCGCGCCGCCTTTGCGGTAGCTGATGTCCACACCGTTGACGTGGCGCTGGTCTTTTTGGAATCCGGCGAACATGGAATGACTCCTTGTGATGATTGCTTGCATCCTGAAATCACACGGCGCCCGGGGCAAGGGGGAAAGCGTGGAGGGGTTGTTCATGAAGTGTGTTGAAGCCCGATCTTTCAGGCAGTGCAGGTCAACGGTGGGAGCTGGCTTGCCTGCGATGCAGGCAACTCGGTGTATCAGTCGCACCGGAGGTGATGCCATCGCAGGCAAGCCAGCTCCCACAGTTGGGTTGTGTCGCCCAGTCGACTTTATCCTTGTTTGAACAACGCCTCGGCACGCTGGCGAACCTGCGCCTCGGTCAAGTCTTCCTTGCGCGTGGCCAGGAACCACACATGCCCGAACGGGTCTTTCAGCGTCCCGGAACGGTCACCGTAGAACTGATCCTTGGGTTCTGAAATCGCCGTGCCGCCGGCCTTGATGGCCTGGGCGAACTGTTGGTCGACATCTTGCACATAGAGATGCAGGCACACGCTGGGGTGTTCTTTTCCCGGGCTGCCGAACGACATTTCGCCACAGGGCGAGGCCATCATGATCGCCGAATCGCCAATGCGCAGTTCGGCATGGCCGATCTTGCCGTCGGGCATGTCCAGGCGCATGACTTCGGTGGCACCAAAGGCTTGCTTGTAGAACTCGATGGCTTCAGCGGCTTTGTCGATGCCCAGGTACGGCGTGATGCTGTGGTAGCCCTCGGGAATGGGGTTAACGCTCATATCGTTCTCCTTGATGGTGGTAGTGGAGGGACGGCTTTTTCACTATAGGCCACGTGCGCCGTGGCTTGCGGGCAGCCGACGAGGTGTTGCCCAGGCAACAGCAAACCGGCAGTTTGCTGCGCCAAGGGCGGTCTGCCGCGCGTATATCGGGAGCAAACCCTTGTGTTTGAAGGCCAGGCGCCTCAGGCACAGAAGCTGCAATGCCTCTGGCAAACCATTCGCCCGAGAGCGTTGTATGTCTGTACTGCCTGTATCTGCCGATTACCCGATTCACACGCCCCACGCCGAGTTGATCCGCGACGAGGCCCACGCACTGGCGATTGCCCACCGAGTCGCTGCCGTGTTGCTGGAGCAGGACGCCGAGCGCGATCGCACCCGCCAGGTGCCCGCGGAGGTCGTCGACTTGTATTCCAACAGCGGCCTGTGGGGCATCAGCGTGCCCCGCGAGTTTGGTGGTGCCCAGGTGTCCTACGCGGTGTTGGCCCAGGTGATTGCGATTATCTCGGCGGCCGACCCTTCGCTGGGGCAAATCCCGCAGAACCATTACTGCCTGCTGGAAGATATCCGCCTGCAAGGCACGCCCGAGCAGCAGGCGTACTTTTTTGGCCTGGCGCTGGAAGGGCATCGGTTTGCCAATGCGCTGTCGGAAACCGGCGGCAAGAACGTCCAGGACATCCAGGCGACCATTCGCCGGCAAGGCGATGGCTATGTGATCAACGGTCGCAAGGGTTATTGCACCGGTTCGCTGTATGCCCACTGGCTGGCGGTGCTGGCGCTGGATGAACAGCAAAATGCGCAATTGGCGTTCGTGCCGCGCGGCACTGAAGGCCTGGTGGTGGTCGACGACTGGGACAGCATGGGCCAACGCACCACCTCCAGCGGCACGGTGCTGGCCGAAGGCTTGAAGGTGCCGGCGTTCAATCTGTTTCCTACCCATCGCTCCTACGATTCGCCGACCCTGGCCGGGCCTTTCGCTCAATTGACCACCGCCGCCATCGATGCCGGCATCGCCCGTGCCGCGTTGCGTGACACGGTGCAGTTCGTCCGGCAATTCGCCCGTCCGTGGATCGATGCCGGGGTGGAGAACGCCAGTGAAGACCCGCTGACTATCATCCAGGTCGGCGCGCTGGATATTCGCCTGGAAGCGGCGGAAGCCTTGTTGGAGCGGGCCGGCAAGGCCCTGGACGCCGCGCGCCCGGCACCTGATGAAGACAACGTTGCCCATGCCTCACTGGCTGTCGCGCGGGCCAAGGTACTGACCACTGAAATTGCCATCGAAGCCAGCAACAAGCTCTTCGAACTCGGCGGCACCCGTTCCACCCTGAAGAAGCACAACTTCGACCGTCACTGGCGCAACGCACGGGTGCATACCCTGCATGACCCGGTGCGCTGGAAGTATCACGTGGTGGGCAACTGGCTGCTCAACGGCGCCAAGCCACCGCGTCACGATTGGTCCTGAACCATGGCCGAGCTGTTTAAAAACATCTATTGGGCCGACATCGGCCAAGCCTGCCTGGAAACCCTGAGCATGCTCAGCGCGGCCCTGGGTTTTACCGTGCTGCTGGGGTTGCCGCTGGGGGTGCTGTTGTTCCTCACCGGCAAGCGCCAGTTGCACGAAACCCTGGTGGTGTATCGGGCGCTGTCGGTGGTGGTCAACGTGCTGCGCTCGCTGCCGTTCATCATCCTGCTGATTGTGCTGATCCCGGTGACCACCTTGCTGGTGGGCACCTCCCTGGGCGTGGCCGGCACCATTCCGCCGTTGGTGGTGGGCTGTACGCCGTTCTTTGCGCGGCTGGTGGAAACCGCCTTGCGCGAAGTCGACCGTGGCGTGGTGGAGGCCACCCAATCCATGGGCGCCAGCACCTGGCAGGTGATCCGCCACACGCTGTTGCCGGAAGCCCGGGGCGGGCTGCTGGCAGCGGTCACTGTCACCGCGATTGTGCTGGTGGACTACACCGCCATGGCCGGGGTGATTGGTGGCGGTGGCCTGGGCGACCTGGCTATCCGCTACGGCTATCAGCGTTTCCAGACCGACGTGATGGTGGTCACCGTGTTGCTGCTGTTGGTGCTGGTGCAGGCCCTGCAGATGACCGGTGACCGTTTGGTGGCGCATTACAGCCGCCGTTGATTCCTATAACTAATGCCTTCGGAGCAACCATGAAAAAATCCCTGGCCATCTTGGCCGCTGTCTTGTCCTTCAATGCCGTTGCCAACGAGACGCTGGTCGTCGGCGCCACGCCCGTGCCTCACGCCGAGATCCTCGAGTTCGTAAAGCCGGTGCTGGCCAAGGAAGGCGTGGACCTGCAAATCAAGGTCTTCACCGATTTCATCCAGCCCAACCAGCAACTGGCGCTGAAGAACATCGACGCCAACTACTACCAGTACCGGCCATTCCTGGATGACTACAACAAGACCCGGAATACCAACCTGGTGCCGGTGGTCGGTGTGCACATCGAGCCTTTCGGCGCGTACTCGACCAAGATCAAAAATATCTCGGAGTTGAAAGACGGCGCGACAGTGTCGATCCCCAACGACCCGGTCAACACTGGCCGCGCCTTGGTGCTGCTGGACGAAGCCGGCCTGATCAAGCTCAAGGACCCGAGCAACACCCTGGCCACGCCGCGGGATATCGTTGAAAACCCCAAGCACCTGAAAATTCGTGAACTGGAAGGTGCGTTGCTGGCCCGCTCGGTGAGCCAGGTGGACCTGGCGTTCGTGTTTGCCAACTACGCCCTGGAAGCGGGGATCGACACCAACAGCGCGTTGATCGTCGAGAAGGGCAAGAGCCTGTACGTGGAGTACCTGGTCGCGCGCCCGGACAACATCAATGACCCTGGCATCCAGAAACTGGCCAAGGCGTTGAACTCCGATGAAGTGCGCCAGTTCATCCTGACCCGCTATAAAGGCCAGATTGCCCCGGGATTCTAAGTCTGACGGCGATCAAAATGTGGGAGCGGGCTTGTGTGGGAGCGGGCTTGCTCGCGAGGGCGGTGGATCAGCCACTGCATCTGGCGACTGACACCCCGCTTTCGCGAGCAAGCCCGCTCCCACATTGATCGAGTTTTACCCCGCCATTATGTGGACGGCTCCAAGAGTTGTGCCCCAGGCCCGCGCTCACCCAGTACGTCGTCGTGATTGCGCAGCGGGCACGCCTCCAGCGACAGGCACCCGCAGCCAATACAGCCGTTGAGTTTGTCCCGCAGCAACATCAGTTTTTCGATGCGCTGGTCCAGGTCCTCACGCCATAGCGCAGACAGGCGCTCCCAATCGGCAGCGTTGGGCGTGCGGCCATCGGGCAAGGTTTGCAGCGCGTCATGGATCGTCGCCAGGGGAATGCCCAAACGCTGGGCAATCTTGATCACCACCACCCGGCGCAACACATCCCGCGGATAGCGCCGCTGGTTGCCGGCGTTGCGGTGGCTCTTGATCAACCCCTTGGTTTCATAAAAGTGCAGCGCGGTAACCGCCACGCCACTGCGGGCTGCCAGTTGGCCGACGGTGAGTTCTTTGGTGACCATGAAAAAGCCCTTGACCTTGACTTAACTAGAGGTTTTACCCTGCGTGGCATCGAATCGCAAGATTGTGCCTACAGTGAGAGGGGAATGTTCATGCAGGTATTAGAGAAGAGTCTGAGTTTTACCCAGATGGTCGAATTCCACATCGAGCCTCAGCAGCAATCGGCTTTGGTGGCGGCCCTGTCATCGCAAAGCGAGCGCCTGGCCCAGGGCCATGGCGGCTTCATCAATGCCAGCGTGCAGGTCAGTGATGATGGGCGCCGGGTGCTCAGCTACCTGCAATGGCGCTCCCGCGAGGAGGGGGAAGCGGCCTTCAAGTGTTTTGAGCACGGTGAGGAAGACTTCTGGACGCTGATCCGCGCCCACCAGGCCACGGCGGTGACCTTCGGTTCGTTCCAGGTGCTGCGCAGCATCGAGCGCAGCCATGACAACGCTCTGCACTGCCGCCTAAATTGACAGGTGCAGCATGCGCTCGCCCTGTACGTTTTCGCCGGGGCGTCGCTTGTTCACCGCCAGCTCGCCGATCTTGATCAAACGGGTACGGGTCACGTTGCGGCTCAGGCCCAGCAGGTTGGCGGTGTGCACCTGGTTGTAATGGCTGAAGCGGTAGGCGGCGCGCAGCAGCGCATCCTCGACCTTTTCATGCAGGGCCCCGGCCTGTTCCTCGAAGAGCTTTTGAAAGGCGCGTTCCAGCAGGGCTTCGGCGCTGTTGTCGGTGCCGTGCTGGCTGTCGTCCTGACGCTCGATGCGCATGTTCGACAGGCGCAGGTCGTCGCGCTCGATCACCCCGTTGCGGCAGATCAGCAGGGTATGGTGGATCACGTTTTCCAGCTCGCGGATGTTGCCCGGCCAGCTGTAGCTTTTGAGTTTCTGCTCGGCCTCGCGGCTGATGGTGATCGGGCCGTAACCCAGGCGCTGGCTGTAGGCTTCGATGAAATGCCGGGTCAGTGGCAGGATGTCACCGGGCCGATCCCGCAGGGGGCTGAGTTCGAGGCTGACCACGTCTAGGCGGTAGTACAGGTCTTCGCGGAAATGCCCGGCATTGATGGCTTTCTCCAACTGAACGTTGGTGGCCGCCAATACCCGCACGTCGATGGGAATGCTTTTGCGTGAGCCCAGGCGCACCACTTCGCGTTCCTGCAGTACCCGTAGCAGCTTGACCTGGATCGCCATCGGCAAGTCGCCGATTTCATCGAGGAACAAGGTGCCACCGTCCGCTTCTTCGAACCAGCCGGCCTTGGCACTGAGGGCGCCGGTGAAGGCGCCTTTTTCATGGCCGAACAGCTCGGCTTCCACCAGGGATTCGGAAAACGCGCCGCAGTTCACGGCCACGAAGGGTCGGTTGCGCCGGGCGCTGAGGTTGTGGATATGGCGCGCCACCAGCTCTTTACCGGTGCCGGTTTCGCCGATGATCAACACGCTGGCTTCGCTGGGCGCGACTTGCTGGATGTGCGCCAGCAGCGCCTGGGATTTGGGGTCTTCGAAGACCTGGGCCGTGGCGCGGATCGAGGTCGCAAGAGCGGGCGAGGGCGGTAAGGTTAAAAGCTGCATGGGCACCTCTTCTAGGAGTAGAACGTGGGAATCGGCAGGGACTGGTTCAACGCCCAGTCCCCCAGTTCGTGGAGCTTGTAGTCCACCGGGTCGTGCAAGGTTTGCGTGCGCAGGTTGCGCCAGTGCCGGTCCAGGCGCAGCGAGGCGTGGGTGGAGCGCGCGCCGGTGACTTCGAACAGGCGGCTGCACAGCTCCAGGCCGTTGCGGGTGGCGGCGACCTTGGCCGTGGCGATGGCGATGGCCAGTTCGCCGCGCTCGCTTTCACTGAGGCTCGGGCCCTTGGCCCAGGCCTGGTCCAGCAGTTCGGCGGCGCGTTCCACCAGCAGGCGCACGCCTTCCAGCGCGACCCAGAATTCGCCGTAGTGGTTGAGCACGTAAGGGTCCTGGCGAATATCCTGTACCGTGGATTTATGCCAGGGCCGGGTTTCGGTCAGGGTGTAATTCCGGGCTTCGGCAAAGGCGCCTTCGGCGATGCCGAGGAACATATGGGTGAAGGTCAGTTGAGCGATCAGCGGGCGCAGGCAGGCGAAGGGCGTACTCAGCGGGCCGGGATCGAGGAGCAATTCCGACTCTTCCACGCGTACCCGTTCGAAGCTGGCGCTGCCGCTGTCGGTCTGGCGCTGGCCGATGTTGTTCCAGTCATTGTGCAGGGTGATGCCACTGCGCCCGCTGGGGATGGCCGCGATCAGCAGCTTGCCGCCGGCGCTTTCATCCACCGCCGAGGCGATCAGCATTTCCGAGTCGCTGGCTCCGGAGCAAAAGCTCTTCTTGCCGGAGAATTCGCGCCAGCCGTTGTAGGCTTTGACCACCGTGCGCGTGTCCAGCGGGTTGAGGGCGTTGCCCCAGAACCAGTTCTTGCGCGCGGTTTGTTCGAACCAGGGTTGCCATTGCTCCGGGCGTGAGAACAGGCGAACGGTGGCGAGCATCAGGTGATGAAAACCGAAGACGTGGGCGATGGAGCTGTCGACCTTGGCGAATTCGCGCACGATCTCCAGGGTTTCGCTCCAGCGGGCGCCGAGGCCGCCGTACTGGGTGGGAATGCTCAGGGCCAGCAAGCCGCTTTGGCGCAGGGCGTCACGTTCGGTCTTCGGTGTGCCGCCGCGCTCGTCGCGTTCGACGGCAGTGAGGGCAAATTCGGCGGCCAGCAGTTTGGCGGTCTGCAAGGGTGAGGGCAGGACGCTGTTGGGTTTGGCTGTCACGCGGTATTCCTCATGGTGTGCCGGGGCGTGCCCCGGCAGACGGCAGGTCAGGCCTTGGCTTTTGCCGGCAGGACGTCGTTGGCAATCATTTCGCCGAACGGCCCGGTGAGGTTGGTGACGCCGCGCCCGGCCAGGCTGGCGTAGGGTTCCGGCAGCAGCGGGAACACCAGTTCGGCAAAGCGATACGCCTCTTCCAGGTGCGGGTAGCCGGAGAAGATGAAGCTTTCGATGCCCAGGTCTGCGTATTCCTTGATGCGCTCGGAGACTTGCTGAGGGTTGCCCACCAGGGCCGTGCCCGCGCCGCCACGTACCAGGCCGACGCCGGCCCACAGGTTGGGGGCGATTTCCAGGTTGTCGCGGCGCCCGTCGTGCAGGGCGGCCATGCGCCGCTGGCCTTCGGAGTCAAAGCGCGAGAAGGATTTTTGCGCGGCGGCGATGGTCTCGTCGCTGATGTGCTCGATCAGTTTGGCCGCGGCATTCCAGGCGTCTTCTTCGGTTTCGCGCACGATCACATGCAGGCGAATCCCGAATTTGACGGTGCGCCCGTGGCGGGCGGCGCGCTCACGCACGTCGGCGAGTTTCTCGGCGACGGCGGCCGGTGGTTCGCCCCAGGTCAGGTACACGTCCACCTGTTCGGCCGCGAGGTCGTGGGCGGCGTCCGAGGAACCGCCGAAGTACAGCGGTGGATATGGCTTCTGCACCGGTGGGTAAAGTGCCTTGGCGTTCTGCACGCGCAGGTGTTTGCCTTCGAAATCCACCGATTCGCCCTGCAACACGCGGCGCCAGATCTTGAGGAATTCGTCGGTCACTTCGTAGCGTTCGCTGTGATCGAGGAAGCTGCCGTCGCCGCGGTTTTCGTCGGGGTCGCCGCCGGTCACCACGTTGATCAACAGGCGGCCATTGGACAGCCGGTCGAGGGTGGCGGCCATGCGGGCCGAGACGGTTGGCGAGATGATCCCCGGGCGAATCGCCACCAGGTAACGCAGGCGTTCGGTCAACGGCACCAGCGCCGAGGCAATCACCCAGGAGTCTTCGCAGGAGCGGCCGGTGGGAATCAGCACGCCGTGGTAGCCGAGGTTGTCGGCGGCCTGGGCGACTTGTTTTAAATAGTTGAGGGTGACCGGGCGAGCGCCCTGGGTGGTGCCCAGGTAGTGGCCGTCACCGTGTGTAGGCAGAAACCAGAAAACATCCATGACAAATCCTTAAGCGATTTTCAGCAGAGAGGTGGGATGCGCGGCAAACAACGGCGCGGCGCGTTCTGCAGCAAGGCGAATGCGGGCCTTCAAGGGCTCACTGGTTATGTGGTAATCGGTGAAATCGGCCTCGGTGGCGTACACGCCAATGGGCAAGGTCAGGGCCTGGAAGAAACTGAACAGCGGGCGCAACTGGTGATCGAGTACCAGGGCGTGGCGTTCGCTGCCGCCGGTGGCCGCCAGCAACACCGGGGTGTTGATCAGGGCGTTGAGGTCGACCAGGTCGAACAGGTGCTTGAGCAGGCCGGGGTAGGAGCCGCGATACACCGGCGCGGCAACGATCAGCAAGTCGGCCTGTTCGATGGCCTGCAGTTGCGCTTCGACGTCGGCGGGCAATTCCTGGCGGGACAGTGCGCCGCCCAGCGGCCGGGCAATGTCGCCCAGTTCGATCAGGGTGGCCTGGATCGGCAATTGATCGGCCAGTTCGGCCAGCACCGCCTGGGTCAACACCAGCGTGCGGGACGGACGCCAGGTTCCGCCGGAGAGGGCAACGACATTCAGTGGACGGGTCATCAACAGTTCCTTTTTCAACAGTGGCTCAGGGCAAGAGCAGTAGCAGGGCTTGAGCAAGAGCTGTACCAAGCTGTGCAGCCCTTGACTGGCGTGGCCTCTGTGCCAGGTGTTGGAAAATGGTGGTGTTGTCTGCCTGGTGTTTTGTTGAATGACTGTTGCCTGGGCAACAGTTGCCAGGCGAACAGTGGCGTGAGTGTTGAGGCCATTTATAGAGGGTTGTGTTTATTCCGTAAATGAACGTATTTCCATATTTATAGACCTACATGGAATATAAGGCGCGACTATCAGAAGTGTCGCAAAGGTTGATAGCGACTATCACGGCTGATGATTTTTCACCGTGCAGGGGCGGGAGTAGCCTGTGCTCATTGACTTCAGCCCGTTTCGCAGGACCTTCGCCATGAACCGTTTTCTCGCCATTTCCGTATTGCTTGTCACCTCAGTCCTTGCCGGTTGTGCGACACATTCGTCGCCCGAACTGCGTGGCTACTCGGCCGAGGAGAGCAAGGAACTGGCGCTTGAAGCCCTGAGCCGTCGAGGCCTGTCATTTGATGAATACCAACAGAAGAAAGCCGAACTGACCGGCCAGCCACAGAACACCTTCGGTTTCGACCGTCAGGGTGAGATGAATGCCGAGCGCAGCATGACGCTGCACGGTCGCCCCAGTTGAGTCAGTGGCGAGGTCTGAAAAGCCCGAGGTTTCCCACAGGAACCTCGGGCTTTTTGTTTGCCATCCGTTTCCCGGAGCCTGTTAAGCTGAATTTCAGGAGCGTTCCTACGCACTTTTAAATAAAGTGGTCTTTCTTTAACGGCACGGGATCAGGTAAACCATCTTCCTTCCTGATTGCGGCCCCTGAGACGTTGTTCTCGGGAACCTGCTCTGCGAGTCTTTAACGTCATGAATAAACGTCCGCTGTATTTCGACTACGCCGCCACCACGCCGGTGGATGAGCGGGTCATCCAGGTGATGGTTGAGTGTCTGGGCTTCAATGCCAACTTCGGCAACCCTGCGTCCAGTTCCCACGCGTTCGGCCAACAGGCCCGGCAAACGGTTGAGCAGGCACGGGGCCAGGTGGCTGAGTTGGTCGGCGCCGAGCCGGCACAGATTGTCTGGACCTCCGGTGCCACCGAGTCCAACAACCTCGCCATCAAGGGCGTTGCCCAGGCGCGCGGCGTGGCCGGCGGGCACATCATCACCAGCCAGATTGAACACAAGGCCACGCTCGACACCGCTCGCCAGTTGCAGGAAGCCGGGGTTGCCGTGACGTACCTGGTGCCGGACGCCGAGGGTTTGATCAGTGTCGAGGCGGTGAGCGAAGCATTGCGTGAGGACACCTTCCTGGTGTCGCTGATGCTGGTGAACAACGAGCTGGGCACTCTTAACGATATCCGGGCGATTGGCGCACGCGTGCGCGAGCATGGCGCGCTGTTTCACGTGGATGCGGCGCAGGGCGCAGGCAAGGTCGAGATTGACCTGGCCGAATGGCCAGTGGACCTCATGTCATTTTCCGCACACAAACTCTATGGTCCCAAGGGTATCGGCGCGTTGTACGTCGGCCCACGTGCGCAGCAGAAAGTGCTGGCGCAGATTCACGGCGGTGGCCATGAAGGTGGTTTGCGTTCGGGCACCCTGGCAACTCACCAGATTGCCGGCATGGGTACCGCGTTTGCCCTGGCGGCAGCGTCCTTTGCTGAAGAAAAGGCGACCATCGTTGCCTTGCGCGAGCGCCTGCTGGAACAGCTGAATACAATTGCCGGGGTGCGCCTCAATGGCAGCCTTACCCAACGCATTCCCCACACCCTGAGCCTGACGTTCAGCGAAGGCGAGTTCAATTCCGCCGCCTTGAGCGCGGGCATTGCCTTCTCGGCCACTTCGGCCTGCAATTCGGCGAGCAATGCACCGTCCCATGTGCTTCTGGCGCTGGGCCATGATGCCCGCAGCGCAGGTCGCACCATTCGCTTGAGCCTCGGGCGGTTTACCACCGAGCAGGATATCGATCAGGCGGTACAGCTGATCAAGGCCGCACTGGCCAGCGCACCGGCTTTCTGGGCCGTTTGACCCCATAACAATTATTAGTGGTTAGCAGGAGACACGATGAGCACACAGCCTTTGACCCATGGAACGGTTCCCCAGCGCCTGGCGCACACCCGCGAACTGATGAGCCGCGAGGGCATTCATGCCCTGTTGGTGCCGTCGGCGGACCCGCACTTGTCCGAATACCTGCCGGGTTACTGGCAGGGCCGTCAGTGGTTGTCGGGTTTCCATGGGTCGGTGGGCACGCTGATTGTTACTGCGGATTTTGCCGGTGTATGGGCAGACAGCCGCTATTGGGAACAGGCGACCAAGGAGCTCAAGGGCAGTGGTATCGAGTTGGTCAAGCTGCAACCCGGCCAGTCCGGGCCGCTGGAATGGCTCGCGGAGCAGACGCCGGAAGGCGGCGTGGTGGCCGTTGATGGTGCGGTCATGGCCGTGGCCTCGGCGCGCACCCTGGGCAGCAAGCTGGAGGCACGTGGTGCACGCTTGCGCACGGATATCGACTTGTTGAATGAAGTCTGGCAAGACCGTCCAACCTTGCCGAACCAACCGATCTATCAACATCTGCCACCCCAGGCCACCGTCAGCCGTGGCGAGAAGCTCGCAGACCTGCGTGCCAGCTTGAAGGAAAAGGGGGCCGACTGGCATTTCATCGCGACCCTGGATGACATTGCCTGGCTCTTTAACCTGCGGGGTGGCGACGTTTCGTTCAACCCGGTGTTTGTCTCGTTTGCCTTGATCGGCCAGCAGCAGGCGACGCTGTTTGTGGCCCTGGGCAAAGTCGACGCCGAGCTTCGCGCGGTGCTGGAACAGGATGGCGTGACCCTGCGCGATTACAGCGAAGTCGCAGCGGCGTTGAAGGACATTCCCTCGGGCGCGAGCGTGCAGGTCGACCCGGCCCGGGTGACCGCCGGCTTGCTGGAAAACCTGGGCAGTGGCGTCACGCTGATCGAGGGGCTTAACCCGACCACCTTGGCCAAATCGCGCAAGAGCCTGGCAGACGCCGAGCACATTCGCCAGGCCATGGAGCAGGATGGCGCGGCCCTGTGTGAATTCTTCGCCTGGCTCGACAGCGCGTTGGGCCGTGAGCGCATCACCGAACTGACCATTGATGAGCACCTGACGGCAGCGCGTACCCGTCGTCCGGGTTATGTGTCGCTGAGCTTCAATACGATTGCCGCATTCAACGCCAATGGCGCGATGCCGCACTATCACGCGACTGAAGAGGAACACGCGCTGATCGAGGGCGATGGCTTGCTGCTGATCGACTCGGGGGGCCAATACCTGGGCGGCACGACCGATATCACGCGGATGGTGCCTATCGGGACGCCAAGCGAAGAGCAGAAGCGCGATTGCACGCGGGTGCTCAAAGGTGTGATTGCCTTGTCCCGCGCGCATTTCCCCAAGGGCATTCTTTCGCCGCTGCTGGATTCCATCGCCCGTGCGCCGATCTGGGCCGAGGGCGTGGACTACGGCCACGGTACCGGTCATGGCGTCGGCTATTTCCTCAATGTGCATGAAGGCCCGCAGGTGATCGCCTATCAAGCCGTCGCCGCACCGCAAACCGCGATGCAGGCCGGCATGATTACGTCCATCGAGCCCGGCACTTACCGTCCGGGGCGTTGGGGTGTGCGCATCGAGAACCTGGTGTTGAACCGTGAAGCGGGCAAGACCGAGTTTGGCGAGTTCCTCAAGTTCGAGACACTGACACTGTGCCCGATCGACACCCGTTGCCTGGAGCCGTCGTTGCTGACGGTGGAAGAACGCCAGTGGTTCAACGATTACCACGCGCAAGTCCTTGAGCGCCTGAGCCCGCTGCTCAGTGGCGCGGCACTGGAATGGTTGCAGGTGCGTACGGCCGCTATCTGAGGGGCTGCAGTTCGGGCGCCTGGGTCAGGGCATCGGCCATGTAGTCGATAAACGCTTTGACCCGGGCGGACTGGCGGCGATTGGGTGCCGAAACGGCATGAATCGGCAGCGACTGCGGGGTGTAGTCCTGCAGCAAGGCGACCACCCGGCCGGCCTTCAGGTCATCAAAGAACAACCACAGGGGCGACAGCGCAATGCCGTGCCCCGCCAATACCATCTCGCGTATAGCCTCGGAGTTATTGCTCTGGGCGTTGCCCTTGATCTTGACGCTGTGCCGCGTCCCGTCCTTTTCGTAGACCCATTGGTTCTGGCTGCTGAGCAGGTTGAACAGCAGGCAATTGTGCCGGGCCAGCTCTTGCGGTGTTTGCGGCGCCGGGTGTTTGGCCAGATAGGCCGGACTGGCGAGGGTGACCCGGTGAGTAGTGCCGATCTGCCGGGCGATCAGGCCGCTGTCGCGCAATTCGCCGATGCGCAGGGTAACGTCCAGGCCTTCGCTGACCAGGTCCTGATTTTGATCGTTCAGTTGCAGGTCAACCTGTACCTGTGGGTATCGATCGAGAAATCCCGCCAGGCGTGAGGCGATGTGCAGGCGACCGAAGCTCACCGACGAGCCAATGCGTAACGGACCGGCGACAGCCTCCTTGCCGGACTGGAAGCTGTGTTCTGCAGCATCCACCGCCGCGAGGATTTGTCGGCAATGGCTGTAGTAGCGCTGGCCTTCGTCTGTCAGGGAGAGTTTGCGGGTGCTGCGGGAAATCAGCTTGCCGCCCAGTTCTGTCTCCAGTGCACGCAGTACTTTGCTGATAGTGGGCTGAGTGGTCTGCATCTCCCGGGCAACCGCAGAGAAACTCCCGCGCTCGATCACTCGAACGAAAATGGCCATTGCGTTGAGCTTATCCATGGGGCTACCGATTCATGCCAAATGAGCATGGTCACTATAGCCGTTTGGCGTCTTATCGGCATGAATGGCCGGGCACATCATGGTGATCACTTCCTGATGAATCGAGATCGCGACCATGACTGATACAACTCAAATGCACGCCCTGGTGGTGGATGTGGCGAATGGGCCGTTACGGCTGGCAACGATTCCAAGGCCGACGCCTGGGGATGGTGAGGTGCTGGTGAAGATCAAGGCCAGTGGCCTCAACCCGTTGGATGGGAAAATTCGAGCAGGCGAGGCGGCCCATGCCCGTCAGCCGTTGCCGGCTGTGATTGGCTTGGACTTGGCGGGGATCATCGAGACGGTGGGCCCGGGTATCAACGAGTGGAAGGCGGGCGACGAGGTGTACGCCCTGGCGACGGGAGTGGGCGGCCTCCAGGGTTCGTTGGCGGAGTTTGCAGTGGTGGATGCGCGCTTGCTGGCGAGAAAACCCGTGACCCTGAGCATGCGCGAAGCCGCGGCATTGCCGCTGGTGCTGATCACCGCATGGGAAGGGCTGGTGGACCGTGCGCATGTAGGCCCGGGGCATAAAGTCCTGATTCAGGGCGGTGCGGGTGGTGTAGGACATGTCGCCGTGCAAGTGGCTAATGCATTTGGCGCCGAGGTGTTTGCGACCGGTTCAGCCAGGCAGCGGGCGTTGATCGAGGGGCTGGGCGCTACGTTTATCGACTACCAACAGCACACCGTCGAGGAGTATGTAGCCTTGCACACGGCGGGCGAAGGTTTTGACATTGTGTATGACACGGTGGGCGGGCCGACGCTGGATGCATCCTTCCGGGCGGCCAGGACTTATCACGGGCATGTGCTGAGTTGTCTTGGCTGGGGTTCTCATAGCCTGGCGCCGTTGTCGTTTCGCGGGGCGACTTACTCCGGGGTGTTTACCCTGCTGCCGATGCTGACGGGCAAGGGGCGGGAGCACCACGGGCAGATCCTTGCCGAGGCGGCGCAGTTGATTGATGACGGGAAGCTCACGCCGATTCTCGACGGGCGTCAATTCGACCTGCACTCGGCAAACGCCGCCTGCGAGTTACTCGCCGGTGGCGCTCGAGGGCGTCTGGTGATTGAAATCTAGCTCAGCGCTTCGCGGACAAACTCCAGGCGGTCCTGGCCGAAAAACAACTGGTCGTCGACGAACATCGTAGGCGCCCCGAATACGCCGCGCTGGATGGCGTGCTCGGTATTGTCCTTGAGGGTGGCCTTGACGGCATCGTCATTCGTCAACGCGAGGACTGCTTCGGGATCAAAGCCGTGTTCAGCCAGCACCGCAGCCACCACAGCAGGATCACCCAGGTGACGGCCTTCTACCCAAAGGGCACGGAACAGGCAATCGATGAAATCCTGAAAACGCTCGGGCTGGCGCATTTGGACACCGGTGACAGCGCGCATCAGCGTCAATGTATTGATGGGGAAGTGTGGGTTGAACTTGAGCGGGACGTTGTAGCGCTGGGCGTAGCGTGCCAGGTCCTGGAACATGTAGCGACCTTTGGCGGGAACGGTGGCCGGTGATGCATTGCCGGTGGCCTTGAACACCCCGCCCAGCAGCATTGGCTTGTAAATCAGCTGGGTGCCGGTTGCAGCGCACAGGCCTGGAAGTTGGGTGTAGGCCAGATAGGTGGCAGGGCTGCCGAGGTCGAAGAAAAATTCTACTGTTTTACTCATGCTGGATACTCGCAGTTTATTGTTATGGGGCGCGCTTACCAGGGTTCATTCCAGGGGCGCAGGTCCAGCTCGAAGGTCCAGGCGTCCCGGGGCTGGCTGTGCAGGTACCAATAGTTATCGGCGATGTGGTCCGGATTGAGAATGCCGTCCTGATCCTTGAGGGCGTATTTTTGCGGGAAGTTGTCGCGGATGAAGTCGGTGTCGATGGCGCCATCCACGACGACGTGGGCGACGTGGATATTCCGTGGGCCCAGTTCGCGAGCCATGCTTTGCGCCAGTGCACGGATCCCGTGTTTGGCTCCAGCGAACGCGGCAAAGCCGGCGGCGCCACGCAACCCGGCCGTGGCACCGGTAAACAGGATGGTGCCGCGGTTACGGGTGACCATGCGCTTGGCCACTTCCCGCGCGTTGAGGAAGCCTGAGAAACAGGCCATCTCCCAAATCTTGAAGTACTTGCGGGCGGTTTCTTCCAGGATGCTGCACGGCACATTGGCGCCGATGTTGAACACGAAGGCTTCGATGGGGCCCAGCTCGGTTTCAATCCGCTCAATCAGCGCGATAACGTCTTCTTCCTTGCGGGCATCGCAGGCAAAGCCATGCGCCTCGCCACCTGCTGCGTGGATGCTATCCACCAAGGGTTGCAGTTTTTCGGCGCTGCGCCGGGTGACGCAGGCGACGTAACCCTCACGGGCGAAACGCTTGGCGATGGCACCACCTGTGGCATCGCCGGCACCCACTACCAGTACGATTTTCTTGTTGTTCGTCATGGGAGATCCTTTAGTAAACGATCGTTTGCCAAACGAACGTTATGCTACGATCCGGCAGGCGTCAAGCTGACAGCACAGTGGAGGAAGCGATGCGATATTCGACTAGTCACAAGCAGCAAACCAGGGAAAAGCTTCTGAACAGCAGTGCGGCACTGGCGAAGAAAGAGGGTTTTGCCAGTGTCGGGGTGGATGGCTTGATGAAGGCCATTGGCTTGAGTGGCGGTGCGTTTTATAGCCACTTCGCTTCGAAGGATGAATTGTTCAGTTCGATTGTCGAGCGTGAATTGAGCCACAGCCTTGAGCGATTGAATGGCGACGGGGTGCAAAGCCGTGAGCGGCTGGATCGCTGTTTGAAGTTCTACCTGAGCATGGCCCATGTGGAGCAATCCGAAGCCGGATGTGCGTTGCCGAGCCTGGGGGCGGAGATTGCGCGATCTGATGTGGCCGTTCGTCAACAGGCGCAGGACTGGATTTGCCGATTGCAGGTGGGGTGGGCAGCAACACTGGGCAGCGACGCCCTGGCGTGGTCGATTCTGTCGCAATGCATCGGCGCCCTGGTGGTGGCGCGGATGATGGTCGACCCGCAGGTGCAGGCACAGGTCCTGTCATCGAACTACGAGGTGCTCAGCCAGCAGCTGTCGAGGCTGTGAGGTCATCGACAGTTACTTGCAGATGACAATCATGCTTCGGCTTGTGTAGCCGGCGGGGTTAAGACCGAACGGGTAGTCGCCTGGGTCTTCGGCGTTGTCCCCCGACTTGGCGATGACTTTATAGCCTTTGGCGCCACACGAATTAGCTGCACTGGCGTAGCACTGGTCCCAGGAAGAGGACAGGCCTGAGCAGTTGATATGCAGGCCCTTCTTTCCCCGTTTTACTTCGGTCTTGGTGGTCGCGGCACAACCTGCGATTGCCACAATCATGAACAGCATCAAAATTCGCTTCATTACTATCCTTAATAGCCGCCTCGCTTAAGTGCACGAAGCTGGCTTTGCTCGCTCTCGAGTGTAGCGTTCATGATGTCCTTATCGAAAATCTCCATGAATGACACTGGGTTACGACCTAAACATGGCCTAATTGAGCGGCAAATGCCATAGCTACGTCAAATCCTGAATCAATCGGCTGGAACGAGTGGTTTTGATTCGTTACGCATGGTCAGGGTTGCACCCACCGAGGCCAGGATAATGCAGGTGATGGCCAGCCATTGCGCCAGGGACAAGTGCTCTTGAAGGAAAAACAGCCCGGACAGGGCGCCGAACGCGGGTTCGATACTCATCAGGGTTCCGAACGTGCGGGCTGGCAGGCGAGTCAGGGCGACCATCTCCAGGGTGTAGGGCAGGGCGGTGGATAAAACCGCGACACCAATGGCGATCGGGATCAGCGAGGGTGTGAGGAGTGCGGCGCCCGCGTGGACGATACCTATCGGTGCAACAAACAACGCTGCAATCATTACGCCGAGGGCCGCAGTCTGAACGCCATTGTCGGCGCCGGCCTTTTGGCCAAACAGAATGTAGAGTGCCCAGCACGCACCTGCGCCGAGTGCATAGGCGGCGCCTGTGAGGTCAATGCCGCTGCTGGCTTCGCCCACTGGGATCAATAGCAGAAGTCCGACAATCGCCAAGGCTATCCAGAGAAAGTCTACGGCGCGTCGCGAAGCGTAGATGGCGACTGCCAGTGGGCCGGTGAATTCGAGGGCTACTGCAATTCCCAGCGGAACGGTGCGCAGCGACATATAGAAGAGGAAGTTCATTCCCCCCAGCGCCATCCCGTAGACGATCACCGTCTGCAACGACTTGGCTGTCAGCTTGGCGCGCCATGGGCGTAAAAGGAGCAGCATGATCACACTGGCGAAAATCAGGCGCAGGGTGGTGGTGCCCTGGGCGCCCACGATGGGGAACATGCTTTTGGCGAGTGAGGCGCCTGATTGAATAGAGGCCATGGCAATGAGTAGCAGGCCGACCGGAAACAGTGTCGAAGCCAGGCTACGCGGGGAAGTGGTCATTGAGGGTATTCGTCCGAGGTCGTATTGAAAGAAACCGAGTGGCTATGATGCTTAACTGTTGAGCGTTGGGCAATATATTGCTCAATTAGTTAAGGGTTCCTTCCTATATAGACGAATTCCGTGATTGTCGGGATGGATTGATAGAAAAGCTGAATTAAGGGTTGACGGCAGATTCTGGAAGTCTATAATTCGCCCCACTTCCGGCGCAGTCGAAACGGAAAACTCCTTGGTAAACAAAGAGTTATGTAGGTTTCGACAGCGAGCTGCTTCAGATCATCGAAGCCCAGAAGGAGTTAGTAAGGCAGTGTTGTTTGGCC